>OCQB01000733.1_pt1 | contig 31558 bp, 25 predicted proteins | sample 1538631 | NCBI WGS metagenome assembly OCQB01 (sample SAMN04571713, study PRJEB22368) | human gut metagenome | biome: human gut; material: stool | host: Homo sapiens | place: Luxembourg | collected 2012-10-19
GACACAAGGATTTTCAGTCCTTTGCTCTACCAACTGAGCTATGGCACCTTCTTCGTTTGCGGGTGCAAAGATAAATAGTTTTTTTAATACAGCCAAAGGATTTCTGAAAAAATAAAAGAAAAATCCCCCTTGCCTTCGGCTTCTGCTGACGCAAGAGGGAATCTCTGGTTAGGCTTGTGTTTATTTCCCAATAAATTATTAGCCTATTGCCTAATTTTTTTCTCCTACTGGGAAAATATATTTTTCTTATTGGGCACACATACATTTATACCTTTTTATTTTTAGAACGTTACATTAATCAATATTCGGGTTGATGCTTTTCCAATCCTTTATTTCAGGAAGTACACCCATTCCGATTACTTCGTCGCGCAGCTTGCAAAGGTGTGCATAGCTCTCCTTCAGTTTGGCTTCTTCTTCCGGAGTACCTTTCAGTTCTTTGTAATGTACGCCGTCTTTGGTGATTTCTGTTTCCATAGCCATCATGATGTGGTCGAAACCGTGGCTGTGTACATAGGTACCTGCAGGCCAGCGGAACGGTTTGCCACCCATAGCAGCGGCAATCATCTCTATGGATACGTACGCAGGGCTTTGGAAAGAAGAGCGTCCGCGAAGATTGATAATATTGGCACCACCCTTGGTTACCTTGCTTTGAATTTCAGCCCATTGCTCGGCTGTGAGAGCAGGAGTACCGATAATTTCCAACAAAGGTTTACCGTCTACTTTTGCAGTGGAAGCATAAACAGCCATTTGTTCTCCGTGGCCACCATAGGTACGGCAGTTCTCCACCTTATCGGGAGAAATGTGGAAATGCTTGGCAAGTTCGCTGCGTAGGCGAGTACTATCGAGAGCGGCAAGGGTAGTTACCTGTGAAGGTTTCAGGCCGGAGTACAACAGGGTAATCAACCCGGTGATGTCAGCTGGATTGAAAATTACCACTACATGTTTCACATCCGGACAGTAAGCCTTTACATTCTTACCGAATTCCTCGGCGATGGCGGCGTTGCCTTTCAATAAGTCTTCACGTGTCATGCCGGCTTTGCGGGCAGCACCACCCGAAGATACGATGTATTTGGCATCTGTCAGTGCTTCTTTGATATCGGAAGTGTAAGTGAGGTTCAGTCCTTCGAAACCGCAGTGGAACATTTCTTCCGCTACACCTTCCAAGCCCGGGCCGTAAGGATCATACAGACAAATGTTTGGTGTCAAGTGCATCATAATGGCAGTCTGTGCCATGTTAGAGCCGATCATGCCGGCAGCTCCTACAATCGTAAGTTTTTCGTTTGTTAGAAATTCCATAACTTTTATGTATTTAAAGGTGAATATTATTTCTCTCATTTCTGATTTCGCGGTACAAAAATAACTGTTTTCCAGGAGAATTGTTCATAGAAAAAAGTTATGGTTTAGATTAAAAAGTTATTCCTTATATCTAATCTTTGTTCAAAAGCGAAGATTAGCTGTATCTTAGCGTTAAAAATAAGCAAGCTTATTTTGTACTGCTTTCGGTTTACATTACCTTTGCCCCAAAGGAAAAGAAATTATGAGCATCGAATTAGGAAAATACAATGTCTTGGAGGTAGTCAAAGAAGTAGAGTTTGGCATGTATCTGGATGGTGGTGAAGACGGAGAAATCCTGCTTCCCTTGCGCTATGTGCCCGAAGGTTGCCAGCCGGGAGACTTACTGAATGTATTTATATACTTGGATAACGAGGAACGCCTTGTTGCCACCACGCTGACCCCGCTGGTGCAGGTGGGCGAATTTGCCTGTCTGGAAGTGGCATGGGTAAATGAGTACGGGGCATTCTTGAATTGGGGATTGATGAAAGACCTTTTCGTTCCTTTCCGTGAACAAAAGATGAAGATGCAGGTTGGGAAGAAGTATGTCATTCATGCTCATCTGGATGATGAAAGTTACCGCATCGTAGCTTCTGCCAAAGTGGACCGCTATCTTTCCAAGGAGGCTGCCCCTTATCAGGCGGGGGATGAAGTAGATATACTGATCTGGCAAAAGACGGATTTAGGTTTCAAGGCAATCATTGAAAATATGTACAGCGGTTTGCTCTATGATAGTGAAATATTCCAGTCCCTGCACACGGGCGACCGGGTGAAAGCTTTTATCAAGCAGATACGCGAAGATGGCAAGATAGACCTGATACTCCAGAAACCCGGTTTCGAGAAGGTAGACGATTTTTCGAAAACCCTGTTGCAATACATCAAGGATAATGGCGGACGGATTGCATTGAATGATAAAAGTCCGGCAGATGAAATCTACTCTACCTTTGGGGTGAGTAAGAAGACCTTTAAGAAAGGAGTGGGCGATCTTTATAAAAAGCATCTCATCCTCTTGCCGGGAGATGGTATTGTGTTGGTAACTTCCCCGAAGTCCTAAACTGATTAGGGAAATCCCTATATAAGAATAGAGAGAAACAAGCGGATAGGGGATAATCTTCCCCTATTTTTGTTTTCAACAAAGAATAGATATTCATGAACTAAGTAAAAAACGCTACCATGAAACGAATATTATTTATCCTGCTTGCCACTTTGAGTACTGCTGTTTGCAGTGCAGGCACCAACGCTATGAGTAATAGCAAAGTACGTAAGGAAACCCGTTTCCTCACCGATAAAATGGCTTATGAGTTGAATCTGAACACCGAGCAATACAATGATGTGTATGAAATCAATTATGATTTCATTTCCGGCATACGCTATCTGATGGATGATGTATTGTATGGCAATGAGTGGGCGCTCAATCGTTATTATGATTATCTGGATGTACGAAATGACGATCTCCGCTGGGTGCTTAGCAGCAGGCAGTATGCTCGCTTTATGCAGGCAGAGTATTTCTACCGCCCCATCTATACCAGTGGAAACCGTTGGTACTTCCGTGTTTACATCACGTATACCAATCACAATCATTTCTATTTCCCTCGACCATATCATTATCGTACCTACGCAGGTGGGCACTATCGTACACATTATAATAATACAAGCTATTATCGTGGACGTTACAAACATCCGTTCTATAACGGTTCGTACCGCATCCGTGATACTAAATCCTATACTACGCACCGCCGTTCGGATTTCGGTTCTGTAACTGTACGTCCGGGTTCCAATCGTGCACCGGCAAGAGACGATGTATACACTACTCGTCGTAGCAGTTCCAATAATAACCGCTCTGCCACTACCGGTACTACCCGTCGTGAAAGTACGAACAGTAATGCTACTACCAATACTAATAATAGCTCACGCAGCAATAGTAGCACTACGCGCAGAACAGATAACAGCACGCGCAACAATAGCGGTTCCCGCAGTAACAGTAATAATTCCCGCAGCAATCGCAGCAGTGAAACGAAAAGCAAAACGAACACTACTCGCCGTAGCACCACTACCAAGCCGGGTACGGAACGTAAAGAGAACAGTTCTTCCAGTAACACTTCCCGCCGTTCTTCGGGTGATCGCCGCTAAGTAAAAAATGAGCGAATTATTTGTGTATCTGCCGAATAATTCGTTCCTTTGCACCGCTTTCGCGCAATCGCTGTCAGGACCCAGAGAGAAGCCTGGTATGTTGCGTTGTAACGATCAAACAATTTAAGAACAATAACAATGGATTTAATTAAAATTGCAGAAGAAGCATTTGCTACCGGTAAACAACACCCGAGCTTCAAAGCAGGTGACACTGTTACAGTAGCATATCGTATTGTCGAAGGTAACAAAGAACGTGTACAGTTGTACCGTGGTGTTGTTATCAAGATTGCCGGTCACGGAGACAAGAAGCGTTTCACTGTACGCAAGATGTCCGGTACCATAGGCGTAGAACGTATTTTCCCAATCGAATCACCGGCTATCGATAGCATCGAGGTGAACAAGGTGGGTAAAGTTCGTCGCGCTAAATTGTACTATCTGCGTGCTCTTACCGGTAAGAAAGCAAGAATTAAAGAAAAAAGAGTTAATAGCTAATCTGTTATACTCTAATTTCAAGATAAAAAAGGGAAGCCAATTCGTTGGTTTCCCTTTTTTATTGCAATATATGGTAGCTGACATTCTGTGCCTTACAAGAAGTTAACTTCCTGTCAGCAAGGAGTTGACTTCTTGTCGACAGGGAGTTAACTCCTTGTATGCAGGGAGTTGAGAGGTTGAAATTAGAATGGTGTGAGATGGCTATCCGTACTATACTTGGGATGCACTTGTTCCGTACCAAGGCCGTAGTTTCTCCACTCAGGGGTACTTGTGAGGGGAGATACTACGGAGCAAGTGCATCTCGGGTATAGTTTAGGTATGGTGATATGCAGTAGTAAAAGGTTTGTATTGAATTCGTTTGGTTTAAGTGCGCAGGAATTGAAACTATGTTATCTGATTCGCGCCCGGCTGTGCAATAAAGCGATTGCAGTTATTACTCCTAAGTCGGTATTAAAGACGAAGCAGCGTATTAAGAATAAAATAGGTTTGTCGGGTAAGGATAATTTGGACCGGTATGTACAGCAATACTGATATAATTACTGTCTGAAGTTTTGCAAGTACTATTTTTTCGGTTGTAATCGAAAAATTATATCTTTGTAGAAAAAAGTGGTTATGCTTGAACGGGAAATCCAGAAATCAATTCTTGCTGATTTCAAACGCAAGAAAGTAATTGTATTATTGGGAGCAAGACAGGCTGGTAAAACAACCCTTTTGTTGTCACTGGCTCTTCTTCGTTTGATATGGCAAATGAAATCAATGAATCGGCTACTGGGCGTTTGATAGAATATAATCTTTATCCTTTTTCTTTGGCTGAGCTGGCTGCTGATACTTCTGAACGGGAGGAAAAACGATTGTTAGAGAATAGATTGATTTATGGCTTATATCCGGAAGTGATAACGGAGCCGGGGGATGCCAAAAGATAACAATTATCTGTATAAAGATTTGTTTTCTTATAAGGGTTTGAAAAAGCCTGATGTTATTCAAAAACTTGTTAGAGCTTTAGCTTTACAGTTAGGAAGTGAAGTGTCTTATAATGAACTAAGTAATCTGTTGGGAATAGATAAAGAAACCGTTGAAAACTATATATGTCTTCTGGAAAAATGCTTTGTTGTATTCAGACTGGATTCCTTTAGTCGAAATCTGAGGAATGAAATAAAAAAAGGAAAGAAAATTTATTTTTATGATAATGGAATCAGAAATGCAGTGATTTCCAATTTTGCTCCGTTAGAACTGAGAACGGATGCGGGTGCATTGTGGGAAAATTTAATGGTTAGCGAAAGAGTGAAACATAATGCCTATTCGGGAAGTTTTGCACAACTTTATTTTTGGCGTACGCATGACCAGAAAGAAATAGACCTTGTTGAAGAGCAGGATGGAATATTAAAGACATTCGAGTTTAAATGGAACGCTAAGGCTAAAAGTAAGCAGCCTAAGGTTTTTATGGAAAGTTATCTAAACTCTGTTTATGAGATAATTACGCCTGAAAACTTTTGGAGTTTTGTGAGATAAAAAAATCCTCCTTTCCCGTTTTACCGGCAAAAGGAGGATTCTACTTAAAATTATGATGGACTATTTTTACTTCAAGTCTCTTAGTTCCCAGCCCAATGCACTGGCACCTAATACAGCTGCATCGGAATCTTTCAATTCAGACATCAACAACTTGGCTTTACCTTTATAGATATTCAGCACATTGTCATCGATAGCTTTCTGGATAGGCTTGAAGATATAATCTCCGGATTTAGCCAATCCACCAAACAGGATGATAGCTTCGGGGCTGGAGAATGCGATAGCATCTGCTATAGCTTCACCCAGAATAGTACCTGTAAAGTTGAAGATATCTTGTGCAAGTTTGTCACCTTGAACGGCTGCATCGTACACATCTTTAGACGTGATATTTTCAGCAGGAATAGAACGAAGCAAACTTGGCTCGGTACGTGCAGTTAGGAATTCACGGGCTGTACGAGCTACACCGGTAGCCGAACAGTAAGTTTCCAAGCAGCCATGACGTCCGCATCCGCAGAGACGACCGTTCTCGCGACGTATGATGACGTGACCTAATTCTCCGGCAAAACCATCGTGACCATAAACCATCTGACCGTTGATAACGATACCGCTACCTACACCTGTACCCAGAGTGATCATGATGAAATCTTTCATACCACGTGCAGCACCATAAGTCATTTCACCGATAGCTGCGGCGTTGGCGTCGTTCGTCAATGCAGTCGGGATACCCAGACGTTCCTCAAACATGGCTGCCAAAGGAATTACACCTTTCCAGGGCAAGTTAGGGGCAAATTCAATAGTACCGCTGTAGTAGTTACCGTTGGGAGCACCAATACCGATACCTTTAATTTTGTCTACGCCACCGTTGGCGATAATCAAAGGTAACAGATTTTTGCAGACTTCGTCTACATAATTATCTACTTGTTCGTGAGCGCCGGTTTTGATAGAGCCGCTTGCAATAATAGTTCCACGTGCATCTACAATACCAAAGACGGTGTTTGTTCCGCCTATGTCAATACCTACTACGTAGGGCTTTTCCATGCTTGAATTCATGATATTAATGTTTTGTTTAAAGGGTTAGTTAATTAGTTTTATGGTTACAAATTACACAAAGAAAAATGATACTTCAAAATCTTTTTGAAAAAAACTTCACCTCATTTGCAACTTTTCGTAACATAGCTGCGTCTAATAGTGAAAATTAATAAGAAACAGACTAAAAACAGAGAGATTCGTGATACAGCTGAAAGACATTAACAAGACCTACAACAACGGGGCACCCCTACATGTGCTCAAAGGCATCAACCTCGAAATTAAACGGGGGGAGTTCGTTTCCATTATGGGAGCTTCGGGTTCCGGTAAATCCACTCTACTGAATATATTAGGTATTCTGGATAATTATGATACCGGTGAGTATTATCTGAATGGTACGCTGATCAAAAATCTCAGTGAGACCAAGGCGGCTGAATACCGGAATCGTATGATTGGATTCATCTTCCAGTCTTTTAACTTGATTTCCTTTAAAAATGCAGTGGAGAATGTGGCACTACCCCTTTTCTATCAGGGAGTGAGCCGTCGCAAACGCAATGCCCTGGCACTGGAGTATCTGGATCGCTTGGGGTTGAAAGATTGGGCGCATCACATGCCGAACGAAATGTCCGGCGGACAGAAACAGCGTGTCGCCATTGCCCGTGCTCTTATCACTCAGCCGCAGATTATCCTGGCTGACGAACCTACCGGTGCCCTTGATAGTAAGACTTCCGTGGAAGTTATGCAGATTCTTAAAGATTTGCACAAGACAGGTATGACTATTGTGGTGGTTACGCATGAAAGCGGTGTAGCCAATCAGACGGATAAGATTATTCATATTAAGGATGGTATTATCGGCAGTATTGAAGAAAATCAGAATCATGATGCTTCTCCATTCGGAAAAGACGGATTCATGAAATAAAAGAATGTACAATGTACAATTTACAACGTACAATTGAAGCTTTGCCAACATTCCGGAAGGCAAATTGTAAATTGTAAATTGTCAAATAGTAAATGAATATATGTTTGATATTTGGCAAGAAATATACGGAACCATCAAACGGAACAAATTGCGTACGTTCCTTACAGGGTTTGCCGTGGCATGGGGCATTTTTATGCTTATCGTATTGCTGGGTGCCGGAAACGGTATTATCCATGCTTTCGACCAATCTTCCTCGGAACGCGCATTGAACTCTATCCGCATTTTTCCGGGATGGACTTCCAAGCCTTATGCGGGATTGAAAGAGGGACGCCGTGTCCGTTTGGAGAATAATGATCTGGAAGCTACCGAAAAGTTTTTTCCGGATCATGTCATCAGTGCCGGTGCTACTGTACGGCAGAGTAATGTAAACGTCAGTTTTGGGCAGGAGTATGTTAATATCTCTTTGATGGGGGTACATCCTAACTATACGGAGGTGGAGACTGTGAAGACTGCAGACGGGCGTTTTATCAACCAGAATGACTTGAAGGAGCGCCGGAAAGTGATGGTTATACATAAGAAAACTGCTGAAATTCTATTCGGTAAGACTCATACTGAACCTATCGGACAGTTTGTTAATGCAAGTGGAGTGGCTTATCAGATCGTTGGTATCTATAACGACCAGGGAGACCGTGAAGCCAGTGAGGCTTATATCCCTTTCTCTACTTTGCAGACCATTTATAATAAAGGTGAACAGCTGAACAATATCATCTTTACGACTAAGAATCTGGAAACGATAGAGAGCAATGAAATTTTTGAGGCAAACTATCGTAGGGTAATTGGTGCCAGTCGCCGTTTCGATCCTCAGGATAACAGTGCTATCTGGATATGGAACCGCTTCACGGATTATATGCGGACGCAAAATGCAATGGGAATGCTGCGTACAGCTATCTGGGTAATTGGTATCTTTACTTTACTGAGCGGTATTGTAGGAGTTTCGAACATCATGTTGATTACAGTGAAGGAGCGTACTCGTGAATTCGGTATCCGTAAGGCACTTGGAGCGAAGCCGTTATCCATCCTTTGGTTGATAATTGTGGAGAGTGTCACTATCACTACTCTGTTCGGATATATAGGTATGGTGGCCGGCATTGCCGTCACGGAATGGATGAACTCAGCCTTTGGTAATCAGACTATGGATGCGGGAATGTTCCAGCAAACCATGTTCTCGAACCCGACAGTAGATTTGGGGATTGCCATTCAGGCTACGCTCACTTTGATTATCGCAGGCACACTGGCAGGATTCTTCCCTGCGAAGAAGGCTGTGAGTATCAGTCCGATAGAAGCATTGAGAGCGGATTAAGTCGAACGTAAATCGTAAATAGAAATTATGAGAATAGATATAGACTCTTGTGAGGAAATCCTCATCACGATTACAAGAAACAAAACGCGGAGCTTACTGACGGCTTTTGGTGTATTCTGGGGCATTTTTATGCTGGTGGCACTCATTGGTGGTGGCCAGGGGATGCAGCAGGCTATGAGTTCCCAGTTCGAGGGCTTTGCCACGAATTCTGCTTTTCTGGTTTCGCAGAAGACGGGGGAAGCGTATAAAGGTTTCCGCAAAGGACGCTGGTGGGATTTGGAACTATCGGACATTGAGCGTCTGCGTCATGGGGTGAATGAAATAGATGTCATTACACCGTCCATCGCTTATTGGGGAAGAACAGCCATACACGGAGATAAAAAATATGATTGTAGTGTAAAGGGACTGTATCCCGAGTATGAACATATAGAGCATCAAGAGATGGCATACGGACGCTTTATTAATGATGTGGATATTAAGGAGGCGCGTAAAGTGTGTGTGATTGGTAAACGTGTGTATGAAAGCTTATTCCGCCCGGGAGAAGATCCATGTGGAAAGTATATTCGGGTAGACGGTATTTATTACCAGGTTATCGGTATGTGCTCGTCCGAGGGGAATATGAATATCCAGGGACAAGCATCGGAGGCTGTGACTTTGCCTTATACTACCATGAAACAGGCATATAATCTGGGTAACCGGATACATGTGATATGTTTTACAGTGAAACCGAATATTAAGGTAACGGATATTCAGGATAAGGTAGAGCGCATTGTAAAGGCGGCTCATTACATATCTCCGGATGATAAGCAGGCAGTGATGATGCTGAATGCAGAGGCTATGTTCTCTATGGTGGATAATCTGATGACTGGTGTCCGGATTTTGATCTGGATGGTAGGTTTGGGTACTTTATTTGCCGGAGCAATTGGTGTATCGAACATTATGATGGTAACGGTGCGCGAACGTACTACGGAAATCGGTATTCGACGCGCTATTGGAGCACGTCCACGGGATATTCTGCAACAGATTCTTTCGGAAAGTATGGTGCTGACCACGATTGCGGGTATGGCAGGTATTTCTTTTGCCGTATTGGTGTTGCAGGTATTGGAGGTTGCTGCCAATGATCCGGGGCATATAACTACGCATTACCAGGTTTCATTCGGGTTGGCAATCGGTACATGTGCGTTGCTGATAGGTTTGGGAGTACTTGCAGGGCTGGCTCCCGCTTATCGTGCCATGGCGATCAAGCCTATCGAGGCTATCAGGGATGAATAATTGAGGTATCTGAATATTTAGAGAAGCCCTACAGACAGTAAGGTAAAAATTAAAATAGAAAAACAATAATATATAATAGTATGAAAAAGTATCTGAAAATCGCATTGTTGGTAGTTGTTGCTGCCATTTTCATCTTCACGTTTGTGTTCCTTTATCAGAAGTCTAAACCGAAGATTACGGTTTATGAGACAATTACTCCGGCGGTAGCTGATCTGGAGAAAACAACGGTGGCAACTGGAAAGGTGGAACCGAGAGACGAGATCCTTATCAAGCCTCAGATATCGGGTATCATTGACGAGCTGTATAAAGAAGCTGGACAAACGATACGTAAGGGTGAAGTGATTGCTAAAGTGAAAGTAATTCCCGAATTGGGTACGCTGAACTCTGCCGAGAGCCGTGTGCGTCTGGCTGAACTCAATGCGAAGCAGGGTGAAACAGACTTCGCTCGTGTAGAGAAGTTGTTTGAAGACAAACTGGTTAGCCGTGAGGATTATGAAAAAGCTGAGGTTAGTGTGAAACAGGCCCGTGAGGAGTTGCAAACAGCTAAGGATAATCTGGAAATTGTGAAGGAGGGTATTACAAAGAACAGTGCTTCTTTTTCAAGTACGCTGATCCGCTCTACAATCGACGGCTTGATCCTGGATGTACCAGTAAAGGCGGGTAACTCGGTAATTATGAGTAATACATTCAATGATGGTACTACAATCGCTACGGTTGCTAACATGAACGACCTCATCTTTAGAGGTAAGATTGACGAAACGGAAGTAGGACGTGTGCATGAAGGAATGCCGGTGAAACTGACAATCGGTGCTTTGCAGAATCTTTCATTCGATGCTATACTGGAATACATTTCTCCGAAGGGGGTAGAGGAGAACGGTGCCAATCAGTTTGAAATAAAAGCGGCTATCCAGGTACCGGATACGGTGATGATCCGTTCGGGTTATTCTGCTAATGCGGAAATTGTACTGGAACGTGCACAGCAGGCACTTACCTTGCCTGAGAGTACAATCGAATTCAGTGGAGACAGCACATTCGTATATGTGATGACGGATAGTGTGCCTACCCAGAAGTTTGAACGTAAAGAAGTGAAAGTTGGCATGAGCGATGGTATCAAGATTGTTATCAAAGACGGTGTAGACGGTAAGTCTAAAGTACGTGGTGCAGAAAAGAAGGATAAATAAAAACCGTTGGAGTAACCTTGTATAATTCAATAATAACAGATTATGAAGAAGAACTTAATAATGGGATGCATGGCCATCTTTGCCGTTTCAGTACAGGCTCAGGAGGGCTGGACGCTGCGCCAGTGCATCGACTACGCTATAGAACATAATATTAGCATCCGCCGGACTGCCAATGCTGCGGAACAAAGTGCCGTGAGTGTGAACACGGCTAAATGGGCACGCCTACCGAATCTGAATGGTAGTGCCGGGCAAAGCTGGAACTGGGGACGTACGCAGACGGCTGTAAAGAATGAAGCCACTGGTGATTATTCTACGGTTTATGTCAATACAAGTAGTAACAGCACCAATATGTCTGTGTCTGCCAGTGTTCCCTTATTTTCCGGTCTGGAAATTCCCAATCAGTATGCTTTGTCTAAATTGAATCTGAAAGCCGCTATTGCGGATTTGGAAAAGGCTAAGGAGGATATTTCCATTAATATTGCTTCTGCGTATTTGCAGGTGCTATTCGATCAGGAGCTATATCAGGTAGCCATCAGTCAGGTGGCATTGAGTAAAGAACAGTTGGCACGTATTGCACGTCTTGCCGAACTGGGTAAAGCATCTCCTGCCGAGGTTGCTGAGGCTAAGGCTCGCGTGGCACAAGATGAGATGAAAGCTGTACAGGCAGATAATAATTACCAGCTTGCTTTACTTGATCTTAGCCAGCTTATAGAGTTGGAAACTCCGGAAGGGTTTTCTTTATCAGCTCCTGCGGTAAAATTGGACCTGCTTCCTCTTACTCCACCGGATGAGGTTTATCAGACGGCATTAACAAGTAAAGCTGCTGTTCAGGCTGCAAAATATCGTTTGGAAGGTAGTGAACATAGTATTCGTATTGCTCAGAGTGCTTTTTATCCTAAATTGAATCTGAATGGTAGTCTTGGTACGAATTATTATTCTACTCTCGATCGTAATTTCAGTCAGCAAATGCGGGATAACTTTAGCAAGTACGTAGGACTCAGTCTTAGTGTGCCCATCTTTAACCGTTTTGCCACTCGCAATCGTGTACGTACTGCCCGCTTACAGCAGGAGAATTATTCTTTGCAGTTGGACGATGTAAAGAAGACGCTCTATAAGGAAATACAGCAGGCATGGTACAATGCATTGGCTTCCGAGAGCAAATATACCAGTAGTAGTACAGCTACCAATGCCAGTGCAGAGTCTTTCAAACTGATGAGTGAAAAGTATGACAATGGTAAAGCAACCGCTGTAGAGTATAACGAAGCGAAACAGAATCTGATGAAAGCCCAATCTGATGAATTGCAGGCTAAATATGAATATCTGTTCCGTACAAAGATATTGGACTTCTATAAAGGAATACCGATTGAATAACTTTTTTAGTGTCTTTCTCTTGAAAAATCCTTCTCCGGCTGTAAGGCAGGGGGAGGATTTTCTGTATATTTGCTGCATGAGTCCTTTTATCAGCATAATTATCCCCTTTTATGGTACGGCAGACCCGGTGCTGCTGCAACGTTGTCTTGATTCTATTCGCCGGCAAGGGATGGAAGAGGGAAGCTATGAGATAATTGTGGCGGATGACGAGAATCGGACTACGGGAGGAGCACGAAATAATGGAATGCAACAAGCACATGGTGAGTATCTTTTTTTTGTAGATGCAGATGATGTCTTATTGCCGAATACACTTCTTTCTTGTTTGTCTTTATTGAGACTGTATTCGCCTGACATCCTGAAGTTTGGCTTTCAGGAGCTTACTTGTCACTTTTTGTTAGAACAACAGAGTCCGGCAAATCAATCGCTGTCTTATGTGGAATACTCATCCGGTGCTGACTTTATGGCACTCAACAACTTTACAGGAGTTGTTTGGACGCATATCTTCCGTCGGAGTATGCTGGAAACGTCTTCTCTTTATTTCAGTGAGACGAGCTTTTTTGAGGATGAAGAGTTTGTAGCCAAAGCTTACCTCTTTGCCCGAAAAATGTTGGTGACTTCTTATAAAGTATATGGTTATTACCGTTCCTCATCTTCTTTGACGCGAGTGAATGTTGATGAAAAGTGCCGGAAGAGAATATTAGCTTTCAAGGAAATGCTTTTCCGTTTGAAAGCGTTTAGTCAGTCAGTTACTTCTGCTGGACGTTTGGAAGCATTGGATAGACGAATCCGTTTTCTTGTTATTGATTATATCCGTCAGATGTGGAGAAATAAATGCAGTATGAGAGAGATAAACCAACGATTGGCTGTCCTGAAACAAAATGGATTAGTGCCTTTACCTTATAAAAACTATTCTTGGAAGTATTGTTTGGTTTGTCCTGTCATTAATGTTTATATCCGTTTTGTTATATGAGGATATTATTACTTGGAGAATTTAGCGGGTTGCATTGGAGTCTTGCGGAAGGGCTTCGGGCATTAGGACACGACGTTTGTGTTGCTTCCGATGGTTGTGGCTGGAGAAACTATCCGCGCGATATAGCTCTTGACCGGCCGACGGATAGTTTGCGTGATGGCATTTTTTGTATTCTCCGCATCTTGCGTCATCTACCGAGTTTTCGGGGATATGATGTTGTACAGATTATCAGTCCTTATTTTCTGCGCCTACGCAGCGAACGCACTCTGCCGGTTTATCGTTATTTGCAGCGACATAATGGTAAGGTCTTCTTGGGAGCTTTCGGGACCGATTATTATTATATCCGCGCTTGTATGGAAACAGATGTTTTCCACTATTCGGATTTTAAGATCGGAGGCCGGTATCGTGATACAGCTTTTAATCAGATTACTCTTCAGGATTGGTATTATGGTGGGGCAGCTCGTGCCACTCGGACTATAGCTGAAACTTGTAATGGCATTATCGCTTGCTTATGGGAGTATTACGTTTCTTATCAACCCGGCTTCCCTGAGAAAACAGCCTTTATTCCTTTGCCTATTGATTTGCGGAAGGTAACATCGCGCGTTCGCTGTGTACCGGAGAAATTGAATTTCTTTATTGGTATTCAATCGGCCCGTAGTAATTTAAAAGGTACTGATGTCATGCTGCCTGTGTTGCAAGAAGTGCAACGCAAGCATCCCGACCTTTGCCGGATTACCGAAGTGCATGATGTGCCTTATGCCCGTTATCAGCAATTGATGGATGATGCGGATGTCCAGTTAGACCAGTTGTATTCATATACTCCTTCTATGAACTCACTGCTTGCCATGGCAAAAGGAGTAACTGTTGTGGGAGGCGGTGAACCCGAAAACTATGAAATCTTAAATGAAACGGAGCTTCGCCCCATTATCAATGTCTTGCCTGATGAACAGGATATTTACAAGAAACTGGAAGAGATTGTTCTTCATAAAGAACGTATTCCGGAACTGTCGGCGCAAAGTGTAGCATACGTAGCCAAACATCATGATCATATCAAAGTAGCCCGGCAATACCTCGATTTCTGGGAACGGCATTAATGCCCTTTATAACTCATTATTTGTTTCACGGCATGGAACTGTTTGTTTCAGATGGTGCAACAATTACCTCCTACCTTTTTCTTCTTTTTAAGCCTGTATTTGCCCTTGAATACCTTCTGTATCTTTCGGATGTAACATGAGTGAAAGAAAATGAAATGTTATTGCAGAAAGATGTAATATCAGCGAAAGTTTGTGTAAAATGATTGTAGGTGCCTTTTGATGTCTATGTTGTATATTTGCTGCAGGGAGATTTCCCTGCGAAAGAAACAAGCAAAGAAATATCAAAAAAGAAATAGTATGCAAAGACGTTTTTATCTTTTCTTGCTGGTAACCATCCTGTATAGTTGCACAGCTCTGAGCCAGGGAAGCTCAGCCGGAAATCCGGTGATTTATGCCGATGTACCCGATATGTCGATGATTCGGGTAGGAGATACCTATTATATGAGTAGTACGACCATGCACATGGCTCCGGGAGTCCCCATTATGAAATCGAAAGATCTTGTAAACTGGGAATTGGTGAATTATTGCTATGATATTCTGGCAGATGTGGATGCGCTGAACCTGAATAATGGAAAAAATGCGTATGGAAGCGGAACATGGGCAAGCTGTATTCGCTATCATAATAATATGTATTATGTATCGACATTCTCCAGCACTACCGGGAAGACCTATATATATGCTACGGAAGATATAGAAAAAGGTCCTTGGAAAACAGTCACGTTTACTCCCTCTTATCATGATCATACGGTTTTCTTTGATGATGATGGTCGAATTTATATCATCTGGGGAGGTGGTAAACTGCATATAGCGGAGTTGAAGCCCGATTTATCCGGCATCAAAGAAGGCACTGAACGTATCTTTATTGAGAATGCCAGTGCTCCGTCAGGGGATAATGTCGGTTTGCCCGCCGAGGGTTCACAGTTATTTAAGGTGAATGGGAAGTATTATTTATTTAATATAACCTGGCCGAGGGGAGGAATGCGTACAGTGGTTATTCACCGCGCTGATAATATGAATGGCCCTTGGGAGGGTAGAGTAGCTTTGCAGGATAAAGGTGTGGCTCAAGGAGGCTTGATAGATACGCCTGATGGCAGATGGTTTGCTTATCTTTTCCGTGATAATGGCGCGGTAGGCCGTATTCCTTACCTTGTTCCGGTAAAATGGGAAGATGGCTGGCCCGTTCTTGGAATAAATGGAAAAGTTCCGGAAACATTGGATCTACCGGCAAGTAAAGGCTTAATACCGGGTATTGTAGCTTCGGATGAGTTTATACGCAAGAAAAAAGATGCAGCTTTGCCGCTGGTTTGGCAGTGGAATCACAACCCGGATAATTCTCTTTGGTCGGTTGGTGAACGAAAGGGGTATCTGCGCCTTAAAACCGGACGGGTGGATGCTGATTTCTTGTCTGCACGAAATACATTGACACAGCGAACGGTTGGTCCGGTATGTTCGGGAACCACTTCTATGGATGTATCTAATATGAAAGAGGGAGATTTTGCAGGTCTTGCACTTCTTCAGAAAAAATATGGATTCGTAGGTGTAATGTATGAAAACGGGGTAAAGAAGATTGTAATGGTAAGTGCGCAGACTGATAAGCCGGAAGAGGTGGAAAGTCTGCCACTGAACCAGGATACAGTATTCTTGAAAGCCGAATGTAACTTCACGGATAGGAAAGATATGGCAGACTTCTACTATAGCCTGGATGGCAAGAAGTGGATTAAAATAGGTAGTCAGCTTAAAATGGCCTATACCCTCCCACATTTTATGGGGTACCGTTTCGGACTATTCAATTATGCTACCAAGACTTCCGGGGGGTATGTAGACTTTGACTATTTCCGTATCAGCGATAAGAAATAAAGTGATTCGTAATTATAAATAGATATTTTATATAGAAATGAGAAAGGTGAAATCAACGCTTTCCGTGGGTAAGCGTATCATTTTGTTGTCAGTTTGTATGGCAATGTTTTCAGTAACAGGATTTAGCCAGGGAGCTAAAGGTAAAAAGGTAAAGGGTGCTCCGGTATTTTCGCAGGTGGTCTATCAGGGCAATGATCGGGTGTACAGTGAGAATCCTCTGTCGCCCGGTGAGTTTTATAACCCTATTTTGCAGGGTTGCTATCCCGATCCGTCCATAACTCGCAAAGGGGATGACTATTTTCTGGTGTGTTCATCGTTTGCCATGTTTCCCGGTGTGCCTATTTTCCACTCAAAAGATTTGGTGAACTGGACGCAGATCGGCCATGTGCTGGACCGTACTTCACAGTTGAAAGTACATGATACGGGTATCAGTGCCGGTGTATATGCTCCGGCCATCAAGTATAACCCCAATAATGATACTTTCTATATGATTACCACTCAGTTTGCAGGGGGATTCGGGAATATCATTGTAAAGTCGAAAGATCCTTTCAAAGGATGGAGTGATCCTATTAAGTTGAATTTTGACGGTATCGACCCATCTATCTTTTTTGATGATAACGGCAAGGCGTATGTGGTTCATAACGATGGACCGAAGCGTGGCGAAGAACTCTATAACGGACACCGTGTGATTAAAATCTGGGAGTATGATGTGGAAAACGATCAGGTGATTCCCGGTACGGATCAGGTTATTGTAAACGGGGGCGTGGATTTATCCAAAAAGCCTATCTGGATTGAGGCTCCCCATATCTATAAGAAAGACGGACGCTACTATCTGATGTGTGCCGAAGGTGGTACGGGGGGCTGGCATAGTGAAGTTATCTTTGTGAGTGATAACCCGAAAGGCCCCTTTATCCCGGCTCCGAGCAATCCTATCCTGAGCCAGAGATATTTGGATCATAACCGGAAGAATATGGTAGATTGGGCAGGACATGCCGATTTGGTAGAGGGACCTGATGGCAAGTACTACGGTGTATTTCTGGCTATCCGCCCCAATGAAAAGGGCAGAGTGAATATCGGTCGGGAGACATTTATCCTACCGGTAGACTGGTCGGGGGAATTCCCGGTCTTTGAAAACGGACTTATCCCGATGGAGCCAAAGCAGAAGACTCCTGCAGGTGTTGAAAATAAAACCGGAAAAGACGGCTATTTCCCTAACGGTAATTTTACGTTTACCGAAAACTTCACATCTCCGCAACTGGATTACCGCTGGATTGGTTTGAGAGGTCCTCGTGAAGAATTTATTTCAATTCTGAAGGACGGAGGATTACAAGTCACCCCGTTCCCGGTAAACATAAAAGAAGTGAAACCAACTTCGACGCTTTTCTATAGACAGCAGCATAATAACTTCTCATTTACTACTACTTTGAACTATACTCCGAAAACGGAGAAAGACTTAGCAGGTATCACTTGTGTGCAGAGTGAAAATTTTAATTATGTTTTCGGTCTGATGAAGCAAGATAAAGATTTCCATATGGTGCTGGCGAAGACAGAAAAAGGCAATACCCGCCTTCTTGCAAGTGCAAAGGTGGATATGAAGAATCCAATCCGGTTGCAGGTGAAAGGTGTAGGAGATAATTATGACTTTAGTTATTCGCTGGATGGGAATAATTTCGTGCTGCTGGGTAACACCGTGTCCGGTGATATTCTTTCAACCAATGTTGCCGGTGGCTTTACTGGTTGTCTGATAGGTTTGCATGCTACTTCTGCCAATGATATTCGAGTGAATAATCTAAAGGATGCCTATGCTGATTATTTCACTATAGGATGTGCGGTGAATATGGCGAATTTTAATTCACCTCAACAGATAGCATTGATTACTTCTAACTTCAACAGTATCACTGCGGAGAATGATATGAAACCTCAACCCACACAGCCTGCAGAGGGAAAATGGAACTGGGAAAATGCCGATAAGATTGCTAACTTCGCACGTGCCCATAAGATTGGACTTCGGGGACATTGCCTGGTTTGGCATGCTCAGACCGGAGATTGGATGTTCCATGATGAAAAAGGTGATTTAGTTTCAAAGGAAGTGTTGTTTGAGAGAATGAGAACTCATATTCACACTATCGTCAATCGTTATAAAGATGTTGTTTATGCATGGGATGTGGTGAACGAAGCAATGACAGATGATGCGAAAGCGGAGATTCCTTACCGTCAGTCTCTCTATTACAAGATTGCAGGTGATGAGTTTATTAAAAAGGCTTTTGAGTATGCTCATGAAGCGGACCCTAAAGCATTGCTTTTCTATAATGATTACAATGAAACGAATCCTGCCAAGCGCGATCGTATCTATAATATGGTTAAGAGTATGAAGGCCGAAGGAATACCCATTTCCGGTATCGGAATGCAAGGACACTACAATGTTCTTTCTCCTACGGAAGATGAGTTCAGAAAGGCTCTCGAACTTTATTCACAAGTGGTTGATAATATTCATATTACTGAATTGGATGTTCGTATCAACACTCGGGAACAAGGCGGACAGCTCAGTGTAAATCAGGAGGGTAAGAAGTTGGAACTGACTCCTGAGGCGGATGTGGCACAAGTGGCCCAGTATGATATGTTGTTCCGGGTGATGCGTGATTATAAGCATGTGATTAGTAACGTAACTTTCTGGAATGTGTATGATGGCGATTCATGGTTGGATCGTCGTTGGGGGAATCGTCAGCGTAATTATCCGCTTCTGTTTGATGAGAACCTGTTACCGAAGTCTTCATATTATAAGGTGCTGACTTTCTAAATAAAGGCGTTGATGCGGTTTATTATATGCTCTGTCTCTTCATTCGTGAGTAATGGAGAGATGGGGAGACTTAACTCCTCATTATGGATACGTTCTGTAATGGGGAGTTGTTGCATTCCATATTCCTTTTTCAACGCTTCCTGGCGATGAGGTGGAATGGGATAATGAATCTGAGTAGAAATACCGCATTGGGTCAGATAACGTTGCAATTCATTCCGGCGGGGAGAAAAGACGGGAAAGATGTGGAAGACATTGGCTTCATTAATATGATCCGTATGGACAGTACTTTGTAATCCCAAGCGTTGCCAGTCAATATTTTCTTTATAGGATTGTGCTATCTCCCTCCTTCGGGCATTATCTTTATCTAAGCGGGATAACTTTATGGAAAGAACCGTCGCCTGTAATTCGTCCAATCGGCTGTTTATGCCTTGGTACAGATGAACATATTTTTCTGTAGAACCGTAATTGGCAATGGAACGTGCGGTGGTGGCAAGTTCGGCATCATGGGTGGTTATGGCACCACCGTCTCCCAAGGCACCCAGGTTTTTGGCCGGATAGAAGCTGAAGGCTGCGGCATCACTTAAATTACCGGCTCGCAAAGCTGGGCTTCCTTTTCCCGGTAAGCCTTTGTTCCAGATGGCACCATGTGCCTGTGCGGCATCTTCTATGATTTTTAGTCCGTAGCGGGTAGCCAGATCGTATATTCCTTGCATATCGGCTAAACGTCCATATAGATGAACCGGTAATATGGCACGTGTACGAGGGGTAATCAGCGATTCTGCATAGGTGATGTCCATGTTACATGTTTCAAAGGCAGGTTCACAAAGCACCGGTTTCAGTCCGGCACGGAGGATAGAGAGTACGGTTGCGATGTATGTATTGGCAGGGCATCCATGACTCCCAATTCACGGTAAGCAAGAAATATTAATGTAAGAGCATCCAGACCATTTCCCGTACTTACACAATGAACTGTATCGCAGTAGGCTGCGAATTCTTGTTCAAAACGGGCCGTCGCCTCTCCATACAGGTACCATCCCGAATGGGAAACACGTAGTAAGGCATCCGACAGTTCAGGCTCAAAGGAAGCATTGATCTTTTGCAGGTCTAAATACTTTATCATAATTTCAATTCGTAAACGTCATACATGATTGCTCTTGCACCGAAACCTTCCTTCTGGAAAAGTAATCCTTCATTCAAGATTTGTCCGCTTTGTTCAGTGGAAATACCGAAGTCAAAGTAACGCTTTTGTCCGTAGCGGCTATATATCAGTTGGTGGAAGAGCAGGTCAAGTGCTCCACATTTTTTTCCTTGTGTGGAAGCGGCGATGTATTGCACGTGGGCCACTTCGTCGGTTTCATATACTATGCAGCCGCCCAGTGTTTTAGTTCCGTCGCATACCCGGAAAAGGGAAATCTGACGGGGAAAGTTTTTGTGCAGTCGGGTGATTTCTTCCAGTGAATGTACCGGGGCAACACAATATCGTTCATGTAGGTTTTCTTCCAATATTGACCAGAAAGAGGCGAAGTCCTCGTCTTCTGTGATTGTCAGTGCACAGGCCTGTGCCTTTTTCAATTGGCGACGGCGCAGGGTGCGGAAAGGCAGACGGTCGTCCAGTGGAATTACGGATGAGATGCTACGTGCTGTAAGTTGTGCGCCCAGGCGAACGAGGATATATAAATCTTCTTCCGCCGGATAGCGGTGATAAATGTGCGGAATAGCCCGATATACTATTGATTGTACACCGCACTCCGTATGTAAATAATTCAGGGCGGTGCAGAATGCACTTTTTGCTTGTACTAAGGTAATAGAGGCGGAGAGGAGTATTCCTCCATAAGTCAGTCCCTGATGAGAATAAAAACAATCACCGGAAAGGTTGCCGGGGAGCAAGGCTGTTAATTTCTGATTACAATAAATCAGCAGGGAACAATCATGGAAACGCTCGGCATGATAGTCCATGTAGTCGCGTTGCAGCATGAATGTACCGTTTTTGGAACGGCGCACGAAGCGGTCCCAGCGTTCTTTTTCTTCTGCTGAGTAGCGGACTATGTGCCAGTTCTGATCAGTTACTGTGCTTATTCCCATGTGCTTATCTGTCTTTTATATTACTTCTGGAATTCAAATATAGGTATATCTACCTGATAAATAACGTAAGTCTTGGCGGTTTATTATCAACCCCACACGGTAACTTCATTTACACGCCGAAGTAAAGCTCGTTACACGCCGAGGTAAAGACCGTTACAATAAGCGGTAAAGGCTGTTACATGCTGCAGTAAATGCTTTTACATCTTGTGGTAAGCTGCCGGTAAATGCTATTGATTGATTATCAGTATACTAACAGTGAATTCACCAGCAATCTTTAATTCATTACTGTACCGAAACACTTTACTTCAACCTACGGGTGAAAATAATCCTTTTTTATATAGAACTTTCCGGGAATTAAAAAATATGCCTGAAAATGAAGAGGCATTTTCTTTTTTCTTCTATTGAGGTGTGATGAAAAAGGACTATTCGTTATATTTGTAGCAATTTAAAAAACAAACGAAATGAAAAGAATGACTTTGAAATTTATCCCTGCCGTACTTTTGGTAGCTGTATTCTTGCTAAGCTCTTGTAGTTCTGCATATAAGGTGACGAAGGCGGAGGGGACGATGGTGGCGGTTGACTCTACCTGGGATGTAAATCCTGATGCTGAAGCGATGGCATTGCTTGCTCCCTATAAGGCAAAGGTTGACAGCATCATGCTCCGTGTGGTAGGTACTGCAGAAGTGAGTATGGACAAAGGAGCACCCGAAAGTCTGCTCTCTAATCTGGTAGCGGATGTTCTACGTAATGCAGCCGGACAAGTATTGGGTAAGCCTGCCGATATGGGATTAATAAATATGGGTGGCTTGCGTAATGTGTTGACTGAAGGTCCTATTACTTGCGAAAATATTTATGAGATATTGCCTTTCGAGAATTCTCTTTGTGTATTGACCATGAAAGGAGTTTATCTGAAAGAATTGTTCAATAATATTGCAGCATGTCACGGCCAAGGTGTCAGTGGGATGCAGCTTCTGATAACAAAAGACGGAAAACTATTGGAAGGCACGGTTGCAGGCTATCCGATAGAGGATGAACTGCTTTATACAATTGCTACCATTGATTATCTGGCAGACGGAAACGATGGTATGACTGCCCTGCCGCAAGCTGAGAAACGTGAATGTCCGGATGGGGCTACTTTGCGTGGTTTGTTTATGGACTATGTGGAGAAACAGACTACTGCCGGAAAGAAGATTACTTCCCGTATGGAAGGCAGGATAACTGTGAAAGATGAGTAATCCAGCTTCGCAAGAGCATAATCATAAATTATAAATCATAAATCATGAAACGATATATTCTTTTATTGATGGCAGTTTGCTGCCTATTTTCGATATCCGCACAGCAATCGACTAAAGAGATACCTGTAGAGCCTCTCTGCCTGGTAGCTCCTGACTCTGCCCAGAAAACCAAACAACTGGTGATTCTGCAAACAAGTGATACGCACAGCCGTATTGAACCCATTGCTGTGAATGCTGCCGACCGCTATGCCGGTATGGGTGGAACGGTGCGCCGGGCTACCTTTATTAAGGAAGCGCGTAAAATAAACCCCAACCTGTTACTGTTTGATTGCGGAGACATTTCTCAAGGAACTCCTTACTACAATTTGTTTCAGGGGGAAGTCGAAGTAAAGATGATGAATCTTATGGGTTATGATGCCATGACGATAGGTAATCATGAATTTGATTTCGGTTTGGAAAATATGGCACGCTTGTTCCGTATGGCAAACTTCCCGGTGGTATGTTCCAACTATGATGTGACAGGTACGGTGCTGGAAGGCTTGGTGAAACCCTATACTACCTTTAACCGCAATGGGTTGAAGATAGGCGTATTCGGTCTTGCTCCGAAGATGGAGGGGTTGGTGCAGGCTGATAAATGTGAAGGTGTGGTTTATAATGATCCGATAGAAGTAGCACAGAAAATGGCGGATTTGCTGAAGAATGAGGAAGATTGTGATGTGGTCATTTGCCTGTCGCACCTCGGTTATCAACTTAAAAATGCTCCTTGTGACGAAGAACTGGCACAGAAAACGAATCATATCGATGCCATTCTGGGTGGACATACTCATACCTTTATGAAGGAACCGGCTGTCTACTTGAATAAAGACGGTCAGAATGTACCTGTGATGCATACCGGAAAAAGTGGAATTTACGTTGGTATGTTGAAACTAACACTTGCGGAAGAATAAATATCCCAATCATCTAAGTAATAAATAGTAAAAAAATGAAGAGACCTATTCTCTTTTTGCTTGCTGCCCTTTTGTGGGGTGGCACAGGATTGCTTCATGCCCAGGCAGAAGCACCTTTTCTTCCTTCAGTGGCAGATGCTCGTTGCAAACAGTGGGTAGATTCTGTGTATTCCGGTTTGAACCTGCAGGAAAAAGTTGGACAGTTGATTGTTGCTACCTTTCCTGCCAAAGTGGATAAACAGAAGAAGAAACAGATACGCGATCTGGTTAAGAAATATAAGATAGGAGGTCTGCTGTTTGCCGAAGGTACACCGGAAGAGCAGGCTATACTGACGAATATTGCCCAGAAGAATTCTAAAGTTCCTGTTATGATTACTTTCGATGGTGAATGGGGACTCTCTATGCGCCTAGAAGGTACGCCTTATTTCCCGAAGAATGCTGCACTTGGCTGTATTGAAGACAACCATCTGATTTATGAATACGGGCGTGAAGTGGCACGGGAATTTCGTGAGCTGGGTGTTCATGTGAATTTTGCACCGGATGCGGATGTCAATACCAATCCTTTGAACCCGGTGATCCATGTACGCTCTTTCGGGGAAGACCCGAAGAAGGTGGCTGAAAAGGTGGTCGCTTATAGCCGTGGACTGGAGAGTGGCGGTGTGTTGTCCGTGTGCAAACACTTCCCCGGACACGGAGATACGGATGTGGACTCGCATAAAGGATTACCGTCACTATATTATAACCGCGAACGCTTGGATAGTGTGGAACTGTATCCTTTCAAAGAAATGATACGTGCCGGCTTGGGTGGGGTGATGGTTGGTCATCTGCAGGTACCTGTGCTGGAACCGGATGCTATCACGGCTTCTTCACTTTCCGGAAATGTGGTGACCGGATTGTTGAAAAATGAAATGGGATTCCAGGGGCTGGTGTTTACGGATGCACTGGATATGAAGGGAGTTTCATCTGTGCCCCAGGTTACTACAAAGGCCTTGCTTGCAGGAAATGATATGGTGCTGGTGCAGTATAATACTGAAAATGCTGTGCAAGAGGTGCTGAATGCGGTGAAAGACGGTGTTCTTTCGGAGAAGGTTGTTGAAGAGAAATGTCGTAAGATACTTACTTATAAATATCTGTTGGGTTTACGTCAGCCGCGTCCTCAGTTGCAGGTTAGCGGAATGAGTTATCGTATCCATACAGATGAAGCCAAGGCACTGGTAACGCGACTTCGCCAGGCTGCTGTTACGGTGCTGGGTAATCATTTTGGAGTATTACCGTTGACACCTGTTGGCGACACCCCGATTGCACTGTTGAGTGTGGTCGAAGGTAAAGACAGCATCTTCATTGCTGAGATGAAGAAATTGTCACCTGTTCCCGTGGAGTGTTTTCATTTGGCGAAGGAGATGAGTGGAGATGAGCACCGTGAACTGGCACGCAAACTGGCGAATTATCGGCGGGTTGTAATCAGCATATCAGGTAAAGATACAGATGCGCTTGCTTATGCCGATTTTCTGGCAGGATTGAATCTGCCCGCCCCCGTAGTATATGCTTTCTTCACGTCCTATCGTGCGATGCAACCTTTAGTTCCGGCTTTGAATCAAGCCAGTGCTGTGGTGCTGGGACATTCATCGGAAGCGGATATTCAGCAATATGTAGCGGGTGTACTGTTTGCTAAAGTCCCTGCTCAGGGAAAGCTTTCCATGAGCATCGGTAATCTCGGTGAGGGAAGTGTGATTACTCCGGGGATGAAACCGGGACGTATTATTCCTGAAGATTTGGGAATGAAGTCTAATGAGTTGCATCGTATCGATGCTATTGTCAAGGGCGGATTGGCTGCCGGATCCTATCCAGGGTGTCAGGTGCTGGTGTTGAAAGATGGTCAGACGGTATATGATAAGTGTTTCGGTACTCATTCTGATAAAGACACCACTGCTGTACGCCCTACAGATATGTTCGACCTTGCTTCTTTGACGAAGACTACTGCAACACTGCTTGCCGTGATGAAACTTTATGATACGGGTAAGTTGAAGCTGACGGATAAAGCGTCCCAGTATTTGCCAATCTTGCGAAATACTAATAAGAAGAATATTACAATAAAGGATTTGCTTCTTCATGAATCCGGTCTGCCTCCTTATATTCGTTTTTATCTGGAGGCCATTGACCCGAACTCGGTGCATGGACCGTATGCTCAAAGTTGGGTGGATGAGTGGCATCGCACGCAAGTCAGTGAACATAGCTATTATTGTTCAAATTTCAAGTTTAAGAAAGGCTTGGTCGCTGAAAAAGAATCATCTACTTACAACTTGCATGTAGCTGACAAAATGTGGCTGAACAAGAACTTCAAGAATACCATCTTGCAAAAGATTGCCCGGTGTGATATGGACAGTAAGCGGTATGTGTACAGTGATCTTGGTTTTATCCTATTGCAGCAGGTGGTAGAGGCTATAGTTAAGTTGCCAATGGACCTTTATCTGGCTAAAGAGTTTTATGCACCTATGGGCTTGCAACGTACCATGTATCTGCCCTTATTAAGGTACTCCAAACAAGAGATTATGCCTACGGCCGCAAATGATTTCCTGCGCCGTCAGGATTTATGCGGCTATGTGCACGATGAGACTGCCGCTTGTATGGGTGGCATTTCCGGTAATGCAGGTTTGTTCTCTACAGCTACGGAAGTTGCGAAGATATACCAGATGATGCTGAATGGGGGAGAATGGAATGGCAAACGTTATTTGAGTGAGGCGACTTGCCGTTTGTTCACTACGGAGGCCTCTGCCATCAGTCGCAGAGGATTGGGTTTTGACAAACCTAATTTGAAGGATTTGAAGAACAGTCCTTGTGCTCCTTCGGCTATCGGTGCTGTTTACGGACATACCGGCTTTACGGGTACTTGTGCTTGGGTAGATCCTGAACATGGGACGGTGTATGTTTTCCTCAGTAACCGCTTGTGCCCCAATGTGTGGAATACAAAACTGACTGAGATGAATATCCGTACAAATATACAAGAAGCGATTTATAAAAGCCTGAAATAGTCTGGGCATAGAAATAATGATGATGAAAAAACTATTCCTATTCTTTTTGATGATATACAGTTGTTGTGTCCGCTTTGATGCTCAGGCGCATCATCTGCCGGTGCCACAATCTCCTGTACCTTCTGTTGAACCTATTATGATACGATCTGTTTCCAATGATGAACGATGTCGGCAGTGGGTGGATTCGGTACTCAACAGGATGAATCTGAGAGAACGTATCGGACAATTATTCATTTATACTATTGCTCCTCAGCAAGATAAGGCAAACCGGGATTTGCTACGTAAAGTTGTGGATGGCTACAAAGTGGGCGGCCTGCTTTTTTCCGGTGGATTGATGGAAAACCAGGCGATACTGACCAATGAAGCACAGAAGATGGCAGATGTTCCGTTGATGATAACCTTTGACGGCGAATGGGGACTTTCCATGCGCTTGCGAGGTACACCAGTATTTCCCCGAAATATGATTCTGGGCTGCATACAAAACGACAGTCTGCTTTATGAATATGGTCGCGAGATGGCCCGGCAATGTCGGGAACTTGGTGTGCAGGTTAACTTTGCTCCGGTGGCGGATGTGAATATCAACCCGAAGAATCCGGTTATCAATACCCGTTCGTTTGGGGAAAATCCTGCTAATGTGGCCGATAAAGTAATAGCTTATGCCCGTGGTCTGGAAGACGGTGGCGTACTTTCCGTGAGCAAGCATTTTCCAGGTCATGGTGATACGGATGTGGACTCGCATCATTCGTTGCCGAAGTTGACTTTTTCTCGTGCACGTTTGGATAGCGTGGAGTTATATCCGTTTAAGAAAGCCATTCAGGCCGGGCTATCCGGTATGATGGTGGGACATTTAGAGGTACCGGTACTTGAATCGAAACGAGGAGTGCCTTCTTCACTTTCCCGTAGCGTGGTGCATGATTTGCTGACACAAGAGATGAAGTTCCAAGGGTTGGTATTTACGGATGCGTTGGCTATGAAAGGTGTTTCTGTCAATAACGCGAGTATTTGTTTGCAGGCATTGAAAGCGGGGCATGATTTGTTGCTTGTGCCCAGACGAATTAAAGAAGAAGTGGATGCTATACTGGATGCTGTGAAAAACGGTGAATTGACGGAGGCGGAGATTGAGGCAAAATGCCGGAAGGTACTTACTTATAAATATGCTCTTGGATTATCAAAGAAACCTTTTGTGCGTCTTTCGGGGTTAAGTAACCGTATCAATACAGCACACACTCGTGACCTGATAAGGCGTCTGAATCAGGAGGCGATTACCGTACTGAAGAATAAAAACGATGTGCTTCCGTTGGATACAGATATCCGGGAGATAGCTGTGCTCAATGTAGGTGATGCAAAAGAAATACAACCGTTCCTGAAAGAACTCTCCGAATATATCCATCCTGCCGGTTTAAAAGGAGTACCCGCCGTCTTTCAATTGAAGAAAGAGTTGCCGGCGGCTGCACGTAAGCAGTTGCGTGATTCACTGTCACAGTATAAACGTATCCTTGTTTGTGTGACGGAACACCGCTTGTCACCTTATCAGACCTTCTTTGGAGAATTTGTTCCTGATGTTCCAACAGCTTATCTGTTCTTTATACCCGGTAAGCAAATGTTGCAGATACGTCGGGCGGTATCAGCTGCTAATGCTGTAGTACTTGCACATTCATCGAATGACGACGTACAGTGTCAGGTAGCCAGAATACTGTATGCCGATGCAACGGCAAACGGACGTCTGTCGGCAAGTATCAGTGACTTGTTTGCGGCGGGGGACGGACGGACCATTACTCCGAAAACACCGCGTCACTTTGTTCCCGATGAACATGGAATGGATTCCCGTCTGTTGACTCGCATTGATGAAATAGCGAGAGAAGGCATTAAAGAAGGTGCTTATCCCGGTTGTCAAATTGTGATATTGAAAGACGGAAAGGAAATGTATAATAAGGCCTTTGGAACACATACCTGGCCAGGTGTTATGGGTACTTCTGCCAAAAAACTTTCTACGACCAATATCCCCGGCGCTGCTTTACCGGTATCTCCGACAGATGTTTATGATCTGGCTTCGCTGACAAAGACTACGGCAACATTGCTTGCTGTCATGAAGCTGTATGACAAAGGACGTTTGAATCTTACCGATCGTGTGTCGGATTATCTGCCCTGGCTGCAAGATACGGATAAAAAAGATATCACGGTCCGCCAATTGCTGTTGCATGAATCCGGATTACCTTCTACATTGTTGTTCTATCAGGAAGCCATTGATAAAGAAAGCTATGCAGGAACTCTTTTCAAAGCAAGACTGGATGCTGCACATTCTGTGCAGATAGGTGTTCGTACCTGGGCTAATCCGAAGTTTAGGTTCCAGAAAGGGTTGACTTCTAAAGTGCGGACGGCAGAGCATACCTTACAAGTTGCCGATAGCTTATGGCTGAATCGTTCCTTTAAAGAAGTCTATCAACAAACGATTGTGAAGGCACCGTTGCGCGATCGCCGTTATAGGTATAGCTGTGTAGGTTTCATCCTGTTGCAGCAGTTGGTTGAGGCACGTACGGGCATGTCGATGGATGCTTTCCTGGAACAGGAATTTTATGCTCCGATGGGGTTGAAACGTACGGGATATTTGCCATTAAAGGGCGCTGCTACAGCAGGAACAACGTATGCAGGCATTGTATCCGGTAAGCATACTCCTATACCGAAAGCGGAAATCATACCTTCTTCGGTGGATCCATTCTTGCGGAAGACGGTTCTTCAGGGCTTCGTGCATGATGAGTCGGCAGCTTTCCAAGGCGGTGTATCAGGAAATGCCGGTCTATTCTCCAATGCAACGGAAGTGGCTCAGATTTATCAAATGTTGTTGAATGGGGGAGAGTTGGATGGTAAGCGTTATTTGAGTCCGGAAACTTGTCGTGTATTTACTACTACTGTATCCCGCATCAGTCGTCGTGGTCTGGGCTTCGATAAACCTGACCGGCAGAATCCGGCAAAGAGTCCTTGTGCCACGGCTGCGCCTGCTACAGTTTATGGGCATACTGGATTTACAGGTACTTGTGCCTGGGTTGATCCGACGAATGGGCTGGTTTACGTCTTCCTTTGCAATCGCATCTATCCGGATGTATGGAATACGAAACTGATGAAGATGGATATCCGTACACGAATACAGGAGGTGATGTATCAAGCGGTGGAATAGTTACGAGCTACAACAAAGGGAATAGCCCCCCGCTCACGCGGCCGGTTATTCCCTTTTTCACGTCTTGAAACAATCAATTAATACCAGTCAAACTTATCTGTGTTGCAATGCAAATTATGTTAGAATGCAATACCCAGACGCAGACCGAAATTGCTTAAACCGTCTACACTATAAGTGAACAGGTCGCCCTTGTTTGTGCCATAGCTATAGTAAGCGGCAATGTGCAAACCCGGACCATAAGCCCATGGGTAAATGTTGAGACCAATTTCCGGTGATACATAGAAACCCCAAGTACTCTTGTTGGCTTCGTAAACATTGAAAGTTGATTTCATTTCAGCGTATTGAGGACCTACCTTCACACCAACGTAAGGCTGGAAAGCGCTACCGCGGTCGAAAGTATAACGACCTGCCAGACCGAAAGGTAACTGGAACAGTGTATGCTGTTGGTCGGTATTGATGCTACCGCCTTCACCTACCGGAAGTGTCTGGCGTCCGAAGTATTCGTGGTTGCTATGGTAAGCAAGGAAAGCACCGAGAGCAAAGTTTGGAGTGACGTAGTAACCACCTTCAAAACTCATACCCCATCCGCTGGCTTTATCAGCGAAATGGTTGCTCAGGGGGAAGTTGAATTGCCAATCGATATTGGCATAACCGTTATCGGTCAATTGTGCCTTTGCCGGCATGGCGAAGACGAGAGCCAGAGCGGCAACCGCCAGTACTCTCATAGAAATATATTTTATTGTTTTCATACTTGTTATTGTTTTAAACGACTTAACTACTTACTACTAATTATTTATTAGTCAGATATGAAGATTGAGCATAAGCTTGGTTTACGCCTTCAACAGCCAGTTTGGTATTTACAGATGTGGAACCGCTAAGCAATCCGCTCATATAGCTTGTCCAGAGTACGGGCAGCTTTTCTTTTTCGCCTTGTGTGGCTTCCAGATTTAGGAGTTCGGTAATGAATGACCCCGTGCTATAAGTATAAGTCACAGCATACGGATAGTACCATCCGCCCCAGTTGCCCCAGTAAGGTGCATCCCAGTAGCCTGGATAGTTCCACCACCATTCGGGACGTCCGTAGTCATTAAAATAGTAAGTGCTCTTGATGTAGCTGACCTGTAAACCGAGGTTGGCTTCTTCACGGTCGTCTACGCGGACAAAGCCACGGTTATTCATATTGGTAGCATAGGCTTGCAGAATTTCCTGAGCGCTTTCATCTTTCCAATATTCGGCTTCTTTCTTATCGCCGATGACAAGAATGCTGTCCGGCATGTAGTACGTTTGGAAAGCTTTGAAATCGGCTTTCGAGTCATAATTAGTATAAACCAGATATTTGTTGTCCAGCTTATCCATGTCAGGGTCTTTTTCGCAGGCTGCGAAAGTTAAGACCACCAATAATAGGGGAATTAATTTCTTCATACTTTTATAATGTTTAGGTTATATATAAAAAATCCTGCCCTGGTACCTCAGGCTTTTGGTACATGAACAAGATAAAAAATAAAAGGTTCAGAAAGGGGTGTGTTAAAATTGTATTCTTGGTGAAGAAAGTCTTAAGAAAGTGAGCTTTTTGGATAGAATACAGGTTTGTATCTTATTGATAATTAATGTTCTGGAGTTTCCTGCCTGTGGGAACGCTTGTTTCCTTACGTAGGAACGCCTGTTTCTTCACGTAGGAACTGGAGTTTCCCTTAATGGAAGGAGATGTGTCAAAACTAAGGCACATCTCCTTTTTTTATATTTAAATGTTTTTTTCTCTATGCGACTCTTTTTTCACTAATTTGGT
>OCQB01000747.1_pt1 | contig 31045 bp, 44 predicted proteins | sample 1538631 | NCBI WGS metagenome assembly OCQB01 (sample SAMN04571713, study PRJEB22368) | human gut metagenome | biome: human gut; material: stool | host: Homo sapiens | place: Luxembourg | collected 2012-10-19
ACTTCCTATAATTGATATTATGTTAACTTCTTATTTTACTTCTATATTATTACTGTTATTTTCTAATATTGAATTATTATTTATACTTGGCTGAATTTCTTTTAATATTCTATTTATTACATAACTTTCTTCATTCGGATAATTTGTATAAAACGTCATAATGGGAATATTTGCATTTTTACATATTTCATGTACTTTGATATCTCTGTATTTTCTTTTTGATTGATAATGTGTTTGATCATTCAATTCTATTAATAGTAATAATTGAAAATCGTTTGTAAAAATTCCATAGTCTATATTTCTATATAACTCTGTGTGATATTTTGTATTGTTTGTTTTATTGATTACTGTGCTTAAGTTGATTTGTGGTATTACTTTATATTGTGGTTCTAATTTTTTTAGTTTGTTATAAAAGTTTTTTTCTGTTATAGTTAGATAATCTTTTTTTGTATATACCTTTTCATTATTTTCAATTTGTTTTTTTACTTTTCCTATTTTAGTATTTTCAAATAAAGTTTGGTTAATTACTCCTCCAATTAATCCTATTATAAAGAATATAATTATATATCCAATTAGTTCCATATTTATTCTCCCCTACTCTCTTTCTGTTTTATAGAAAAAGATTCCTTTTTGGAATCTATACTTTTCTTGATTGAATCTCTGCAATTTTTTCAAATACTTCTTTGGCATTATCTTCATTAATTTCTGTATATCCTAGTTCAGCAAGGGCTTGTACTTTTGCAGAGTTTAATTCTTGGGTTCTTGATAGCTTTTCTTCCTTCTTATGTTCAATATCTTGTACGAAACGTTTATGAGTTTCGCTAATCTTATTCTTTGATGCTCCACCGTTATTATATAGTGTCATAGCACTAAACATAATACTTTCAAAAATAAATTGTTTATCGCTATTAAATACAAATTCCATTGGATCTGTAAATCCTAAAGATTTAGACATATAAGCTAGAATATATTTTAATTCTTCTGTAGTTTCCATTGATTGTAAGAAGTGGTGTAAATATAAATAAGTATTATATGTATCTTTTGTTTTATCTGTTGCTAGTTTTTCTTTTAATAAATTGATGATGTCTGATAATAGTTCTTGCTCTTTTTTATTAAATCCTTTTAAATCTGCAATTACTTCTTTATTAGAAGAGTCTTTTACACCTTCTTTTAATCTATTTTCTACTTCAATGATATATTCTCCATTAATTTTTACATCTTTTAGTTCGGCTATACTTTCTATATTTAACAAACTTAGCAATTTAGCAGCTTTTTCTTTTGGCCAATCATTTAAGTTTTCTATTGCTAGATAATTATATAGCATCTGTCTTGAAACTCCTAAATACTTGGCTAATCTAACTTTGCTAATTCCTAGTTCAGTTAATACTACGTTTAATTCTTTCATTTTTTATTTACCCTCCTAATATAATTATAGACATATTGACAATAATAATCAAGTGTAAATTGACACGTTTTTGTATTTGAGATTTTGTCTAATTTACTTTTCGATGTATGCGCCACCTAAACATTCTTTATTTTCATTATAAAAAACGATTAGCTGGCCTGGAGTGATTGCACGTAGTTTATTTTTGAATTTTATTTTTAATCGATTTTGTTCTTCGGTGACGGTATCTACTTCTTCTAAATTTCCTCTGGACCGTATTTTAGCGAATAATTTTGTTTTAAAGAATTCGTCTTTTTCAACTAAGTAGTTCATATTGGTTGCGATTAATTCTTGATTAAATAATTCGTTATTTGTGCCAACGATAAGATTATTATTTTTTGTATCTAATTGTATTACGTATAATGGTTCTTTATATGAGATGTTTAGACCTTTTCTCTGACCAATTGTATAATTGAATAGACCTTTGTGATTTCCTAATACAGTTTTATCTGTTAATATTATTTTTCCTTCTACTTCTTCTTGTCCGTTTTTCTTTAAGAAAGTTTTATAGTCGTCATTTGGGATAAAACATACTTCTTGACTATCTTTTTTTTCACTTACTGGTAGCTGATATTTTCGTGCTAATGTGCGAATTTCTTCTTTGCTTTGGAATTCATTTAAGGGAAATAATACTTTTGGAAGTATTTCTTTTTTGATTTGGCAGAGAAAGTAAGATTGATCTTTCCCATCAGCTAGACTCATCATTAGGCGGTTGTTTTTTACTCTAGCATAGTGTCCTGTAGAAATATAGTCAGCCCCTAATTCTAGTGCTTTTTTATAAAATAGTCCAAACTTAAATAGTCTGTTACATAATACACATGGATTAGGGGTTTTTCCTTGTTTATATGCAGTTATAAAGTTTTGTACGATCTCCTCTTTGAATTCTTCTTTTAAATCGCATACATAATGTTTTATGTCTATTTTTTTACATATAGCTTTTGCATCTTCTATGGATTTTTTTGTTTCTTCGTTATCTAATAATTCTAGAGTTACTCCAATTACATTATATCCTTTATCTTTTAATAAGCAGGCAGCAACAGATGAATCTACTCCTCCACTCATTCCTATTGCAACAGTTTTTCTTTCCATATAATATCACCTTTTTTATTATATCGTAGATTTTCAAAAGAAAAAAGATAATAAGCTTATCTTTTATAATAATATTAATATATTAGGAATAACATAACTTTCTACTACCGAAATAATAATTGCATATAGGAAGAAGAAAATTCCTATTTTTATATATTGTCTGGTGATGGAGGACCAATTTTTTGTTTCTTTTTTAAAGATACATTTATAAATAGTGATGGAAAAAGAAATAGCATAATAACTTAATAATAAACTTCCTAGCATATTGAAGATGTTTGGAATGCTATATATAAGTGATGTTATGCTTCCTTTTATTCCATAAGTAATTAGGATACTTGTTAGAGAAAAGCCGGTGATAAAGCATTTAAAAGTGTGAATAATTAAGACTAATGGTATTCCTATTAGTGATAGTCCTAATACCCATAGAAGAATTGTTATTAGTATGTTATTTGAACAACTAGAAATTAGGGCCGATATATAGTTTACTTCATTTTTGTTTATTTTATTTATAAATTCTGTAATACTACTTTTAATTAGTTCTTTGTTACTTTCAGATAATATTGCTGGAAATAGGCTTCCTATTATGGTAAATAGAATGGTTAGAATAGTTAATATTAGTAATAGTTTATTTTGTTTTAGTTCGTTTATTATTTTTTTCATAGTATCTCCTCGTATAATCAATCTCCTTTGTATATTCATATTCCTGGATGATTTGTACTATGAAAAAATTCATTTTACTTTTTTCGCTATTTATTTTATAATTATTGTTGAGGTGTATAATAATGAATCAAAAAGTTGTTAAAATAGTATCTATCATTTTAGTGGTTGTAATGGTTATTTCCTTTTTAAGTGTTTTGTTATATTTGTAGAAGTTAAAAGACATCTTTTGATGTCTTTTTTTATCTTTCTATATATCCTTCTAGTTCGGGGATTATATCCTGTACAATTCCTTCTGGAATGTTATATTTATTTACGATATCATTGATTCTTTTTGTATCTTTTGCTAAGTACAGCATCAATATACCTGCGATACGATTAGCTGTATATTGATCTAATACTTTTCTGTCTTCTGGTTTAATGTGGTATTTTCTGGTAATGTTTAAAATTGGTCCATAGCCATATAAATAATTAGTTAATGATTTAGCAATTAATTCTACATCTTTATTTTTGTCTGTTAATTTTACTTTTGTCCATACTTTCATATCCTCATCCCCTGTCTGGTTATATATTTTAACATAATTTTATTTAAAAATAAAGAGACTTTTGCCTCTTTATTTTTCTCCTTCTTCTAGCATGGTAGTAATAAAGATTCCGTATCCTTTTTTTGTATCATTAACTATTACATAGTTTACTGCCCCTATAATTTTATTATTTTGTATGATTGGTGATCCACTCATTCCTTGTACTACGCCACCAGTTTTATTTAGTAATTCTTCATCAGTTATTTCAAAAAGAATATTTTTTGTTTTACTGTTTTTATCTATAGCTAGAATGTTAATCTCAAATTCTTCTACTTCATTATTTTCAATTACTGTTTTTATTGTGGCTTTTCCTGTTGTTATTTCATCTTTTGTTCCTACCTCTAAAGTTTCCATATTACTTATTTCTTCTTGATAGTTTCCATAAATTCCAGTGATATCATTATTGTCTATTGCTCCTTCTGATGTTGTTTTGTCGTAGTTTGCATTTTTTTCTCCGGCAGCACCATCTCTACTCTTTTTTATATTAGAAACATTTGCTTTAAAAATTTTTCCATCTTTAATTTCAAATTTTTGAGCTGTTGTTGTTTCTATTATTTCGTGTCCTAAGGCACCAAACCGTCTTGTTCCTGGATCTATATATGTTAGCGTTCCAATTCCATTAATTTGATCTTTCACATATAGTCCGGTCTTTAAAACTTTATTTTCGTCTTCTAATAGTTGCATTTTTATTGTTTTTTCTTTATTGTCTCTTGTTATAGTAAAAATTGTTTCATTTTCTTGTTCTTGTTTTAGAGCTTCTACCATCTCAGAAATACTGTTTACTTTAGTTTCGTTTACTTTGATAATTTTGTCTCCTATTTCAAAGCCAGCGTCTTTTGCTAGATAGGAATTATCTACTTCATAAAATCCGACAACTAATACGCCATTTGAGTTTACTTCTATTCCGATTGTTTTTCCTGATGCTATTATGTAGTCAGAATAAGCAAGTGTATTTATGGGAATAATAGTTATTGTTAGAAGAAGTATTGTTAGTAGTAATTTATTTTTTATTTTCAAAAAAATCACCTCTTTTCTTTACTACATTAATAGTTTGATTTTTCTCTGTTTTATTATGTTAAATAGTTTTTACCATTTACACTAAAAATTTACATTTTTTTTGATTTTTTTTATGTAGTTTGCTATAGTTATACTAGAGGTGAATTAGATATGGCATATAGTAACGAGGACCGTTTGGGAATTCCAGATTTTATGCAGAAGACTAATACTTATCATCAAAGACCTGCTTCATCGCAATATAGAAGACAGACTAATGCTAGAAATATGACTGACGATGATTATGAAGTATATGAAGAAATGCGTAGGCGTTCTTTAGATCGGAGAAGTATTCATGCTAAGCAAAGTAGAAAAAAAGTTGATAAAAGTTTAAAAGGACAATTGCAAAGGCATTGGAAAGGTATTGTTTTGGCTATGGGCTTGGGGGCTGCCGCTCTTGTTGGACTTCAATCTCTTGGAGATAATTTACACGAGTTTGATATGATTAATCAAAATCCAGTTGTAGCTGCTACTAGTCAAGCTGTTAATAATCATAAATCTAGGACTGATGATTTGCAGAACTGGCAATTGAATACTTGGGGAGTTGGACAGGATGTGGATGCGATATTGGAAAATGGCGGAGATCCGTTAATTGTACTTGGAACTTTAGGTAGTAGTTTAAATGAGACATATACTCAGGATGAGTTGTCTAGTATTGTAGAACATTCTTTTGGTGAGAATCCTGATACTTTAGTTCGTAGCTTAAATCCTGAAAGATATGAGGATGGTATTCAAGATCCGGATTTTAAAGCGGATGTTAGAAATTATATTGTTCAGCAGACAGAAGCAGATATTGCTCGTAGTCATATAGATGCGAATTCTCAACTTGAAGCTATGCTTAATTCTGGTCAAGATATTCAAAATACCGGAGAGAAAGGTATGGGTGGTAAATAATGGATGAGGTAGAAATTTATTCTTTTGATAATAAAGATTATGTTTTAGTTACAAAAATTGATTCTTACTTATATCTTTCTAATGAAAAAGATCCACGAGATATGATGATTCGTAAGGAGGATGTTAACAATCCGGATTTATTACTTCCTTTAGAAGATGATGAAGAGTTTGAGCATGCTTTGTTATTACTTACGAGAAGAAAATTAGAAACTGAGGAAAGTTAATTAAAAAAGCAAATCATTGTTTGATTTGCTTTTTTCTTTGGGGACCTTTTTCAGGCCATTTTGTATATTCATTATATCCATGGGTATTATCTTCTGTTGGGTATACTGTATATGATGTGTGCTCCCAGTTGTATTTTTCTATACTTGGTGTTAAGTAGTTCAGCATATTTGAAGGAATAGCTATACATGGCTTTTCGTTTTTTAATTCATAGATTGCTTGTTCAATTAAGTTATCAATTATTCCTTCAGTTAGATACTCTGGTAATATATTTATTGAATGAATTTGTTGTACACCTTGACTATTTTCAAAATCTATCCATCCAATTACTTCGTTTTTTTTCATTGCAATGACGGCATTCCTTCCATCTTGGTATGTAGAGATAGTAGGAATATTGTTTTCTTGAAAAGTTTTTGTAGCTCTTTTCCTAATTTTTTCTAGTCTTCTTGGTGCTACTCCGTAGAGAATTGCCCCCTGTATATTTATGTAGTTAATTTTCATATTTATCCTCTATTTTGTTACTCCTCTACTTTAAAGTCGCTTAGACTACCATCTGGGTTTACGATTTTAGTAATTGCTTCTTCAGCTGATTTTAATTTTTCGTCGCAGCTTTTTGCTAGTTTCATGGCTGTATTAAATTCGTTGATAGCATCATCTAATGGAACTTCTCCACTTTCTAATTTTTTTACAATACTTTCAAGTTTTTCTAAACTTTCTTCAAATGTTAATTCTTTTTCTTCTGTTTTTGCCATAATTATCTCCTTTTTTATTTAAATTACTTCTGCATTGATGGTTCCATCTGTTAGAGTAATTTCTATTTTATCATTTTTATTTAATTCTTTTGTTTTTGTAATAACTTTTCCATCTTTTTTGGTCATGGAATATCCTCTTTTTATTGTTAATAGAGGACTTAGAGTCTCTAATTTTGATATTAGTTGTAGGTATTTATTCTGTTTTAATTCTATTAGTTTTTTTGGTTCTTGAATAATATATGAACTCATAATAGAAATATATTTTTTTTCTTTTTGGGTGATTAGGTTTTTACTTGTAAATTTTAGTCTATCTAGGATGCTATCAAATTGTAATTCTTTTGCTTGATAGATAGCGATAGGATTTTGAAAAATATATCTACTTCGTATTTCATCTAATTTTTGACTATTAATATTAATTTTATGTTGCATTGCTTTATTTAATCTTATTTTTAGTTGATTTAAGTAATTTTCAACATCAGCTTTTTGTGGTACTGCAAGTTCAGCAGCTCCTGTGGGTGTTGGTGCTCTTAAATCGGCTACAAAATCGGCAATGGTAAAGTCAATTTCATGCCCTACAGCGCTTATTACGGGGATATTACAGTTAAATATACTTCTAGCAACAATTTCTTCGTTAAATGGCCATAAATCTTCGATTGATCCACCTCCACGTCCTACAATTAATGTATCTAAGTCGTAGTCTTTTGCTTTTTCTATTTGTTTTACAATATCTTCTTTTGCATTTTCCCCTTGTACCAGTGATGGGAATAGTATAATTTCTGTTAATGGCCAACGCCTTTTAATCGTTGATATGATATCTTTGATGGCAGCTCCTGTTGGTGCTGTTACTACTCCTACTTTTGTTGGAATTTTAGGAATAGGCTTTTTATATTCTTTTCTAAATAATCCTTCTTGCTCTAATTTCTTTTTTAGCTGTTCAAATGCGATGTATAAATTTCCTACTCCATCTTCTAACATATCATTTACATATATTTGATAACCACCATTTGCTTCAAATACACTTATTTTTCCAGTTACTAATACTTTCATTCCATCTTGTGGAGCAAATTTAATTTTTTTTGTACTTGATGCGAACATAATGGCATTGATTCTTGAACCTTCGTCTTTTAAAGTGAAATAGAAATGGCCTCTACTATGAGCTTTAAAATTAGAAATTTCTCCTTTTAAAAACACTTCATTTAGGTTAACGTCGTTATCAATCTTATATTTAATATATCTAGTTAGTTGTGTTACGGTGATATATTTGTCGTTCATAATTATCCCTTTCTATTTTTCTTCTTCATGATAGATTTTATCTAAAACACCATTTATCATTTTTGTTACAGCTTCTTCTGAATATTTTTTAGAAAGTTCAATTGCTTCATTGATTGCAACAATGCTTGGTGTATCTGTGTACATAAGTTCATATATTCCTAAAGAGATAATTGCTTGATCTACTTTATTTAAACGGTCTATGGTCCAGTTGTTCATATGCTTATTTGCTAATTTGTTGATTTCCTTTTGGTTTTTAATAATTCCGTTTATGCAGTCTCTTACATAATCATTTTCTACTTCTAATTGTTCTTTGATTAAGTCATCTACATCATAGTTGTTTTTAGTCTTATCTAATATGTATGTTTGGTAGATTACTTTCATTATAATTTCTCTTAATTCGCTTCTATTTTTCATAAATTATTCCTTTCTATTTATTTCTTTTTTTAGTTCATAAAGATAATTCAAGGCTTCCATTGGTGTCATTTCTAATGGATTCATAGCTTTAATTTTTTCTTCTATCATATTTTTCTTTGGCTCTGCTTCACTTTCTGTTAGTTCAAATAATGATGTTTGAGTAAATGTTTCTTTCTTGATGTTTTTCTTTTCATAGATGTTTAATATTTCATCGGCTCTTTTAATTAGTGATTCTGGTAGATGGGCAAGGCTTGCGACATGTATTCCGTAACTTTTATCAACGGCTCCATTTTTTACTTTATGTAAGAAGGTAATTTGACCTTCTTTTTCTATGGCAGATACGTGAACATTTTTTAAATGTTTTAAATCTTTTTCTAAAGAAGTCAATTCATGATAATGGGTTGAAAACATGGTTTTTGCTTTAATCTTATCATGGATATATTCTAATATTGCTTGAGCTAGACTCATTCCATCATAGGTAGCAGTACCTCTTCCTAATTCATCAAATAGAATTAAACTGTTTTCAGTTGCGTCACTAATAGCAGTATTAGCTTCTTTCATTTCTACCATGAATGTAGATTCACCACTGACTAAGTCGTCACTTGCTCCTATTCTTGTAAAGATTTTATCAAAAATTGGCATTGTACAGCTTTTGCATGGAACAAAGCATCCCATTTGTGCCATGATTACTGTAATTGCACATTGTCTCATATATGTAGATTTTCCTGCCATGTTGGGACCAGTAATTAATAAAATGTCTGTTGTTTTATCCATGATGATATCATTTGGAATATATTTGTCTTTCATCACTTGTTCTACTACTGGATGACGACAATCAATCATTTTAATCATTTTTTCATCAGTTAGTGTTGGCCTTACATATTTATATTGATCACTTACGATTGAAAATGATTGTAGCATATCAATCTCACTGATGACTTTTGATGCTTTTTGTAGTTTTCCAATATATCGTTTTACTACTTCTCGAATATCCATAAATATTTTATATTCTAAATTGATAATTTTTTCTTCTGCACCTAAGATGATATTTTCTTTTTCTTTTAATAACGGAGTTGTATATCTTTCGCAGTTGGCTAATGTTTGTTTTCTATCATATCCAAATTCATCTTTAATTAGATGTTTTTGACCTTTAGAAACTTCAATATAATATCCAAATACTTTATTAAATCCAACTTTTAGATTTTTTATTCCCGTTCTTTCTCTTTCTTTTTGCTCTAACTCTAAGATAAAATCTTTAGACCCGCTACTTACTCTCTTTAGCTCATCTAGTTCTTCGTTATACCCTTCTTTGATAAGGTGCCCTTCATGTAGTGTAAACGGAGCATCTTCTAGAATTGTTTTATCTAATAGTTCATATAGTTCATCTAGTGTTTCTAATTTTTTATCAAAATTTAATTGTTCTAGAATTTCTTTGATTCTTGGAAATGATTTTAATGAGTTTTTTAATTGTAGTAGGTCTTTAGCGTTTAAATTACCATAACTTACTCTTCCGGCTAGTCTTTCTAAGTCATAAACATTGGATAGCTCTTTTGTTAAATCATCTCTTAGAATGAATTCTGTTGATAGTTTTTCTACCATGTTGTAACGTCTTTCTATCGCTTCTTTATTTGTTAATGGATTTTCAATATTATATTTTAGATATCTTGATCCCATGGCAGTTTTGTTTTTATCAAGTAACCATAATAAACTATATTGACGTTCTCTATTTCTTAGTGTTTCTGTTAATTCTAGATTTCTTTTTGTATTATTGTCAAATTCTAGATATTCACTATTTTTAATAATTTTACATTTCTGTAAGTGATGAAGATCTCCTTTTTTAGTATCTAATATGTAATATAATAAGTGTTTTAAAGTAGATACAAATCTTATATCTTCAATATCTTTATAGATGTATTCATAATTCTTGTCTTCGGATTCTTCTTTTGTAATTGTTACTAATATATTGTAGTTACTTCGTAATATTTCTATTATTTCTCGATCTGTATTATCATTTACTATAACTTCTTTAAAACCATGTTTTGCGATTTCTTTTATTACTTTTTCTTTTTCTCCTTCTACTAGCATAGCATAAACTTCTCCAGTAGAAATATCAGCAAAACTAATTCCATAACAATAATCAAAACTATAGATATTGGCAATATAGTTATTACTCTTAGAATCTATATTTTCATCGATTCTAGTTCCTTTAGTAACTACTTGTATTACATCACGTTTTACCATTCCTTTAGTAAGTTTTGGATCTTCTAATTGCTCACATATTGCTACCTTATAACCTTTTTCAATAAGTTCATCAACATATGCTGCATAGGCATGATGTGGGATACCACACATCGGTACACGTTCTTCTAATCCGGCTTGTTTTCCTGTTAATGTTAATTCTAATACACGGGATGCAAGGATGGCATCATCAAAAAACATTTCATAGAAGTCACCAAGGCGAAAAAAGATAATACAGTCTTCGTATTTATCTTTTATCTCCATATATTGTTGCATCATAGGACTTAATTTTTCTCTTTGTACTTCACTACGTTTCATTTTTTTCACCACTAGTACCATTATAGCAAAATTTATTGTTATTTCATAGTAAAACAATTATTTTATGTATGTAAAAATGTCATTTTTTCACGAATAAGAAAAGATAATTCTTTCTTTTTATTTATTAAGTTTTTAAAAACTATATTTATATTTTTCTTTTTTTTAGGAACTAGATAAGAATTTTCGTTTCTTTTCGTAATTTCTCCAAAAGATATTGCTAGTTTTTCGATAGGTATAAATAAATTTACTTTGTCACTATAAGTTTTTAATACGGAGTTCATTAATGCTATATATGAATTTGTACTATTCTTTAGTTTGATAGTAATTGTTTCCCTTGGAATAATGTTGTTGGCATATTTAATATATAAATATACGTTTTTTGTATAAAGTCCTTGTTCTTTTAATTTTAAAATATTGAAATCTAAAAGTTCTATTAGTTCTTTGGTGCCTTCTTTTTTAGTTTTTATAGTTTCAAATTTGGTACATGCTGAAATTGTTTTTGGGAGTTTCTTTTCATTTAATTCTTTTATTGTTGTACTTTCTATTCCTAAAGAATGATTGATTAAATATTCTGCGTTGTAGCCAAATTCTTCATATAATTTTTCATAAGAGTAGTTTCTGATATCTTCCATGGTGTTAATTTTTAATTTTTTTAGTTTTAACATCATGCTATTACTTATTTGCCAGAAGTCACTTAGTGGTTTATGAGTTGAGCAAGTTAAAATGTATTCTTTTTCATCTAGATATGCAATTTCTATTTTTTTAGTTTTGGTAATAATATCGCATGCAGTTTTGGCTAGAAAAAGATTTGTGCCTATTCCTATTTTTACTTCTAGATGATTCTTTTTTATCAATTTCGTCTTTAAATTTTGAGCTAGTTGGTATGGTGTTTGTTCATATAGTTCTTGGTAGTTTGTGATATCTATAAAGTACTCTTCTTTACTGTAAGCAAAGATATCTTCATAAAAGAATGTATCTGTTAATGTTTCATAAATTTTATATGAATCGGCTTTTACGATGCCCTTTTTCTCTTTCTTAATTTGTAATACTAAATATTTCTTTTTCATAGTTTTTCCTCCCTTTCATTATCTGATATTATTATAGTACAATTGTTCGTATAAAAACAATCGAACAAATAAAAAAACTCGAAAAAATTTTCTAGAAAATAAAAAAGAGGATTTTCCTCTTTATTTTATCAAGTTTTTGAAACTGTCAATTAAATTGTCAACATAAGCACAGCTCATAAAACATACAACAGAATCTTTTTCATCTTTTAATTTGTCGATTGTATCAATACTAATCATATCTCCATTTTTTAGATTGTCTACAATTATGTGAGATGTAATACCTGGGTAATCTTCTTGACGTTCCCTATTACAATCGATTTCTGTTAGATAAGTTTTATCTGCAATATTGAATGCTTCAACAAATTCATTTTTGAAATCTTTTGTTCTTGAATATGTATTTGGTACAAACACAACGACTAAACGTTTATTTGGATATTTTTGTTTTACTGCTTCTAATGTTACTTTGATTTCTGTAGGATGATGTGCATAGTCATCTATAATTACACAGTTTCCTATTTTTGTTTCAGCAAAACGTCTTTTTGCATTATGGAAAGTTTCTAATAGCTCATGAATTTTTTCTACTGTTAATCCTAGCTCTTTAGCAATTGTGATTGCTGCTGCTGCATTTGCTACCATATGCTTTCCATATAATGGAATATCAAAATGTCCAAATAATTCATTATTAATATATAAGTCAAATATTGATCCTGTTTCTAATAATTTCATGTTTTTAATTACTATGTCATTATTGTCATTAAAGCCATAAAACATAACTTTTGTTTTATAATTAATTTTTCTTACTTCTGCATTGTCACCGTTGGCCACTACTAATTTTTTAGTTTGATTTGCAAAAATTTCAAAGGTGTTTCTGATATCATCAATATCTTTGTAGCATTCTAAGTGTTCTGCTTCTATATTAGTAATAATAGAATATGCTGGATGATAATCTGTAAAATGACGATTAAATTCATCACTTTCTACAACGAAGTATTTATTTTTTTTGTCTGCATAGCCGTCTCCAGCTCCAATGAAGTAGTTGCAACCTACAGTTTCTTCTAAGAGATGTCTAATTAGAGATGAAGTTGTTGTTTTACCATGGGTTCCGCTGACTCCGATGGTTTCAAACATATTGATGACATCTCCCATAAGTTCACTATATTTTTTTACGGTTAGCCCTAGTTTTCTTACTCGTTTCATTTCTTCGTGGTCTTCTTTAAAAGCAACACTGTAAGTTACAATAGTGTCTTTATCTATTTCATGGTCGTGGTCATAATAAATTGGAATATTTCTTTTTTCTAGACCATCTTGGGTAAATTTATGCCCTTTAGCATCATCATACCCACTTACTTCATTTCCTAAGTCGTAAAGTATTTGTGCAAGTGTTGACATTCCTGTTCCTTTTATTCCTATACAGTAGTATTTCATAATTTCACTCCTATTCTTTTTTTTAGTATACGTTACTTTTTATTTCTAGTAAAGGTATAGTATTTTATGATATGTGTTGTAATTTTGTTAGTTCTCGCTCTTTCTTTGAATAAATACATCCACAGTAATCTTGTCTATATAGACCATATTCTTTAGATAACTCAATGCTTCGTTTATACCCATTTTTCTTTTTAAAGTCAGCATATAAATAAGTTGGTGTATATTCTTTGTCTAATTCTTTTCCTATTTTGTTTAGCCAGTTGCTATTTTTATATGGACTAATACTTAGGGTTGTTGTAAAATAGTCAAAGTTTAAATCTTCGGCTACTTTAGCGGTTTCTCTTAGTCGTAATTCATAACATTTGTAGCATCGTTTCCCTCTTTCTTTTTCTTCTTCTAGACCGGTTGCCATGTCAAAGAATTCTTTTGGATTATATCTTCCTCTTAATACTTTTATATTGTCTACATTTAATTTTTTTACAAAGTTTTCAATTTCATTCAGTCTTTTTTCATATTCTTCTTTTTCTGTAATGTTAGGATTGTAGTATAGAATTGTGATATCAAAGTATTTAGAAATACGTTCTAATACAGCTGATGAACACGGGGCACAACATGCGTGTAGTAATAGTTTGTTTTTATTAGAAACTTCTTCAATTTGTTTTTCCATTTCTAAATCGTAGTTCATTCTATCACCTCTATTTCTGTATTATATCATAATTTTTCATTCTGTGTTATACTTTTGGTGGTGATACTATGAGTACAGTAGAATATGTTATTTTAGGGCATCAGAATCCAGATGTAGACAGTATTGTCAGTGGCTATTTATTAGAGAAGTATTTGAATAATCACGGATATTGCTCTAAGTTTATTATACCCGATTTAAAAATTGATAATGAAAATTTAATTATTTGTCGTAATTATGGATTGAACCCTAGTGATTATCAAGGTGTATTACCACGGGATGAGGATCAGAAATATATTTTGGTTGATCATTTTGAACGTGATGTTCCAGGGGTGGTGTCTGGTGTTATTGATCATCATCCTACTAACCAAGAGTTTTCTTATTCTTATTATAGAAACGAGAAAGCAAGTTCTACTGCAAGTATGATTGTTAAAGGAAAGGAAGATGAATTTACTAAAGATGAGATTTGTCTTGCGGTACTTGCTACTATGGTGGATACTGTATCCTTTCATTCTAGTAAAACTTTGCCAGAAGATGTTACCTGGGTTAAAGAAATGGTACACAGATATCAACTTCCTTATTCGCAACTATATCAGGAGGGACTTTGTTTGACTAATGTTTGTGAACCTAGCGACTTTTTGAATCATGGATTAAAAGTATATCAGTTTGGTGATAAACGGATTGCTTCTTCCTCTGTCTTGCTATTACATCCTGATGATTATAAAGAAATGTATCCTTCTGTATTTTCTCTTTTACAAAATTATGTTTTAAATAAAGAATTGGAAATGTTTGCTTTGATTATTCATGATATGACTAGTTTTTGTTCAAGTGTTTACTATGTAGATGCTACTGAAGTTAGAAAAAAAGAATTTGATCATTTTATATCTCGTGGTAGTGAAGTTATACCAGAGTTAGAAAAGAAACTATATATAAAGAAATAAGCTATGTTTATGCATTGTTTATTTCTTTTTTTCATATTATTTAATATGAATTCTATTATTGTTAGCTTTTTAATTACTACATTTGCTGGATTATCAACAATGATTGGAATAATTCCTATTTTTGTTTCCAATGATAAAGCAGAAAAAATTATTCCCTCTTCTTTACTTTTTGCTAGTGGTGTGATGCTTACTATTTCTTTTTTATCATTAATACCTGAAGGTTTTGCGCTGTTTTGTGAAAGTAACTTTATTTTTCCTAGCATCTTATTTACAGCTATTTTTGTTGTAGTTGGGATTATCTTTTCTTCTAAAATATCAAAAAAAATAGAAGAAAAGCTTTCTTCTAACTACCTATATCGTTTAGGTATTGTTACTGTGATTGCTTTAATATTTCATAATATTCCTGAAGGAATTACTACTTTTCTTTCTAGCAGTCATGACTTGTCTTTAGGAGTTACTTTATCTTTAGGAATTGCTTTACATAACATTCCTGAGGGAATCAGTGTTGCAGTACCTATTTATTTTGCTACTGGTAATCGAAAAAAAGCAATCGTATTTACTTTTATTTCTGGGTTTTCTGAGATGATTGGGGCCGTTCTTGCTTATTTATTTTTAGCTCCCTTTATTACAAACTTTGTTTTGGGCATTATTCTTTCTATGGCAGCGGGGATTATGATTCATATTTCTATTTATGAGTTGCTACCATCTTCTTTTAAATATCCTTTAAATGCGAAAGTCTTGTTGTTTTTTTTAATAGGTGTTTTTGTTATGTTTTTATGTCATTTTTTTATTTAATTACTGTTGGTGCTAAGAAATCGAAAAAAGGAATGTTTCTTAATATGCCATAAATAATAAATATTACAATTATCATTACCCATATTTTAGTTGGTATTTTATTATATAGAGGTTCTTTCTTTGAGATAATACCTTCTATCACAAAAAATATAAAAAATGGCAAACATATAAAAAGTAAAGGATTATATCTAAATGCTTGGTAAAAGTCTAATTGTAATATAGAAAGTAACATTCTAGTAATCCCACATCCTGGACAGTATAGTCCTATTGTTTTTTTGATAGGACAATCTAAATAAATGTGAAATTTATTTCCTAAATAGAGGTAAGTTATTAATAAGATGAGTAAAGAGATACAGATTATTATCTTTTTTTTCATAGAAAGAAAAAAAGCATTGCGCTCTTATCTTACTCCTGCTTCTTTTCCAGCAAGCTGATTTAGTTCATTTTGCATTAAAGCATAATTGATAATTCCAAGGCCAAATAATTGAAGTATTAAATATAGCACTGAATTATCTTCTGCATTAAGACCAGCTTTTTGTTTTGCCATAACAAGAGTTTTACCCATCTTATATGCCCAGTAAATACCATAAATACCACAGGTAACTAAGGTTAATAAGAAAGCAATTCCTCCTGATGGTGCTTGTTGATCTCCACTTGCTAATCTTGCATCATCTGTAAGAACGATAAACCAATAGATTCCGTAGATTCCACAAGTTACGATTGTTAAGATGATAGCAACTGCAATATTTCTTTCTCTCATTTTCTCACCTCTCTATGATTAAATCATATCATACGTTTTGACATATTTCTATATTTTTTTAATTTATTTAGATTTAGATGTTATTTGTCACTTTTACTGTTCTTTTTTTCTATAAGATATTTTTCTAGATAATTGGCAACTCCTTCTTTGTCATTCGATAGTGTTATATCATCTGCGTTTTCTTTTACTATGCTTTCTGCGTTTTTCATAGCTATTCCTAACCCTACTCCTTTAATGATAGGAAGATCATTTTCACCATCACCGAAGAAAATAACTTTATTAGGTATAGTTTTTAAATCATCACATAGAAGCTCTAGTGTCTTCAATTTGTTTATTCCATTAGGGTTTATGATTAGCCAAAATTTACTGTTTAATTGATCTGTATTACTCATATTTGTTACGTTGACATTTTTATAGTTCTTTATAATCTCTTTGTCTACATCATATATATCGGAACCGTTACTTAATATTAAATAATCGAACAATTTGATGTTTACTGCTTCTTTTACACTTGATAGGTTTCTGGCAGTTACTCCTACGATAAAGTAACCACTTTCTTTTAGTGTGTCTAAATTTTTTTGTTTTAGGTGTTATTTTTTTATTGCTAGTTAATAGTGTTCCGTCTAGATTTGTTGCGATTATATTGTATTTTATTTTTTTCTTTTCTCTTTTCTGTATTGTTGTATTTTTCTAATTCTTTTTTAAATTCCTCTTTTGATAATTTACTTAAATCTTTATCAAATGCTAATGGAGATGTTGTAATTTCTTTTCCCATCCAATTTTCTTTTTGATATTTGTTTTTTTCTTCTTTTGTTTGGAATGTAACTTCTACACGATATAATCCTTGATGCTCTCCTAAATATTTTTTAATAGATACTCTATCATCTTTTAAATATAGATAACTATCTCTTATGATTTTAGAGCGTGCTTGTTCTTTTAATGATAGAAATTCCTTTTCAGAAATATCTGCTTTTTCTATGATATCGTTGTTGTCATCTAATATTTCTTTTTGATAGTCTTTATCTTTCTTTTGGACTCTTAAACTATCATTTATATAATATCTTTCATACCTAATTGGAGGACTTAATTCTAAATTGTTAAGTGATGAAACGATATATCTTTTTGTATTTTTTCGCATATTTTCCTCTTCCTTTTTAAAATATGATAACTTATTTTTCTATTATACTTTTTGCAAGTAAGGCTGCACCAATAATACCAGGTTGTTGCAAGTTTGCTGTTTCTATTATTGTGTTTTTGGCAAGTGGATGTGCTTCTTTTTTGAAATTATCAATTACTTCAGATAAAAATCTATCTTTTGACTTCATCACTCCGCCACCTAGAATAATAATATCTGGGTTTATTGTGGATGAGATATTTAATAGTAATGTTGTTAGATTCTGCTTAAATTCTTTTATAATTTCTTCTGCTACTGAATGATTGTTTTTCTCTAATTCAAACAGTTCGCTTGTGTTTTTTATGTTTTTATCTATTTTGTTCTGGGCTTTTTTTGTTAGTGCAGTACCACTTATTAGCTGGTGGGCTGTATTTTTTCCGTCTAATATCATTCTGGAAAAATAGGCTCCTAAATTATTACTGCCATGATATATTTTCTTGTCGATGATTACTCCGCCACCTAATCCGGTACTTATTGTTATATAACAAACAATGTCTTTTTCTTTTCTATCTCCTGATATAGCCTCTGCAAATGCCGCAACTCGTGCGTCGTTTTCTAAAATGATTGGTTTATCAAACTCTTTGGTTAGTTTTTCTATGAAAGGATAATTATTAAATAGACTTATGTTCTGAGAAGTTTCTATATTTCCTGTTTTTTTGTTAATAGAACCAGGTGCGCCAATGCCAATCGCTCTACATTCTTTATAATTTGGAACTAGTTTTATTAAGCTTTTTATTTTGTTATATAAATCATCTGCGGTAGTTACATTTTCTAGTGTTTTTTCAAGGTGTTCAAAAATTAGTTCTTCTTTTTGATTTATCTTTCCTACTCTAATATTTGTTCCACCTATATCCAGTCCTATATATTCCATTTTTTCACCTCTTATTCTTTCACTTTTTTAGTGATAGTAACGTACAGCACTCGACTTGATTACCATTGTCCAAACCAATACTTAAATCATTTTCAATAATCGGTAGCTTAAATCGAATAGATTTAAGCCACTGACCATTGGGTTTGCGTTCCTCATAAATCTGTATTTCGGCAATCAACGCTTCAATAAGTTGTCTACGCTCTACATCGCTCATAGCAAAATACAGTTTATCAAAGTAAATCAACACCTTGTAGATATTATCACCTGTGATTTTTTCCGCTTCGATAGAAGTCTTTTTTGCTCTGGCTGCAATCAACTGTTCTTCTATTTTGTCATACATTCGGTAGAGCCTGTCATCAAGGTCTGCCTTTCTTCTAATGTAATGTCTGTCATCAGGATTGAGATTATCCATCTTCTCCTCCTTTCGCTCCCCGGGCTCCAGCTTCTCAGATAGTCCGGGATATCCCGGACACTGCTCACACACTATAAATACCTTACGATCCGCCCGGTATGTCTGTAATATTCAACCGTGACGCTGCTGCTTCCTGACAGTCTGGTGTAGTCGTCTCCCGATATCTCCAGCCGGACACGTTCTCCCCGGCTGTCCGTTCCTGTCAGATAGTAGTGAAGCGAAAAGATGCCTGTATGTGCCTGGGATCTGCTGACCTGTATATCCGTCAATTGAGCCGTCTCCGGGCCGGACACAAGATCCAGAGCCGTGCTCCCCGTAAACAGTACGCCGATCACCACACATGCGGCTATGACAAGGATCCGGACTGCTTTCACGGAAGCCTGGAACCGCCCTCTGGACTGTATGATCCGCACGATCACATAGATGCATACAGTCCAGACAGCAACTATGTCGCAGATCTCATCGATCATTACAAGAGAGCCTGTCTTCGGCATGAGCAGTCCCGCCGCGACCACGGCAAGTACAAAAATGCATAAAATAATCTCATAAGTCTGTATTTTTCTTTTCACCAACTTGTTATCCATTTGAAACTAGTCCTCCCGTCTCCTGATCCGCTTGTACTCTCCATTAATCTCCTGATAGGTTTTTCCGTTTATGGATCTATAAAAGACAATATCGCCTTTTAGTACATTCTTCAGTTTTTCTATGGAATCACATATATCTTTCTCAGTAAGGTCATTGCTGTAATCAGTCAGTTTCTTCAAAGCAATATAAGCGTCATCGTCTTTCGTTATCCTAACATTAAAACAGTTAAATTCTCCTTCAAATTGAATCATATATGGTTTCGGTATATACTGGAATTTCAACAAAAACCATCCATGATGATCCCAGGCGTGCTTTTCCTCCTCCAGCAATATTTCGTCTCCAAACTGTCGGTGCATTTCTTTCTTTACACAGGACATTGCCGTATGCCCTGACATGTAGTTGATACCAATTTTATTAACCCCCCTATTATCTTCTTTATTCATAAAAATCTACCTCCTTTTTTAATAAATACGAAAATATTTCTACCTAATTATGCCATATTATTTTTACTTTTAAGATATTTAAGTGCATCCTCATATTGATCTTTATGCAAAAAAGAAATTTCAACTTCATCTTTGTCGCCAACATAAATGTTATCGATAAATTCATTAATAATACTTCTGTTTATATCAGTAAACTTTTTTTGATGTTTAAATTTTTTTATCCAATCCAGATTATTTTGCGTAAATTTGCTTGATTCAATTTTTTCTTTTTCTATTTTAATTGCCCTGCTGACCTTGACTCTTATGAGCAGCAGGAGCAGGATCGGCAGAAGTTCCAGAAACAGATAAACAAGATTTCTCCGTATGATCAACATCAAGAAAAAATACAGGAAAACCAACGCTGTTAAGATATAAGATACTATCAGGTTTTCTCTCCACCACCGTTTCAGATATTCCAGAATACATTCTTCTGTGTATTGAAATTCACTTACAAAAAAATTATCCATTTCTGATTTTCCCCTCTCTTAATACGCCTGTAGCCCCTGCTAATCTCCTGATAAACTTTCTGTTTATGGAGAACTTTCTGCTTATGGATCTATAAAAAGCTACGGCAAAATGTCGATATCATATCTGATATTTCATGTTTCCGGCAAATGTTCTGCAAAAACATATTTTTTTATTCAAATATAATCTGAACTGTATTTTCACTCATACTTTCCTGCACTTCCCGAATGATTTCTTCTATTTGTTCTTTACTGAGTTTCTCATTCTCATGCGGTGGCTCCCATGTTTTCATAGTGTCTGTATATACTACAAATTTTCTCCCTACAAGCATTTCTCCTTCCGCTTTTATGATATAACCATTTTCCAAATCAAATTTAACATAGTTCATACTACCTGTAATTTTCATTTTCTCACCTCTCAAATATAACATGCTCTATACCTGTTTTTGGGTCAATTGTTGTTATCTTTGTAACATTAGGATTATTCTTAAGACGTGGCAGCTCAATATTTTCCCATATATTGCCCGGTCTTAATTCTGAACCAATGACCGCTCTTATTTCTCCTGATACCTGTTCGGCATATGCTCCAGTACATACTTCTTGATTTCCTCATAAGTAGCTTTGCTCTCCGCAGCCGTCAAATCAAGCTCGTCCATTTTCACTTCTACCTCGATATGTTGGTCTGAATGAAGTTTGGACAATAAACATACCGTCTCTACGTGATATGTTCTTGGAAACATATTGTATGGTCTAATATATTCTATGTTGTATTTTTCTTTTAATAAGTTTAAATCTCTAGCTAGAGTTACTGGGTCACATGATACATAAATTAGGGTTTTTGGTTTTATTTCTAATAGTTTTTCTACCACTTTTTTATCTAATCCACTTCTTGGAGGATCTATAATTGCAGTGTCATATTCACTTGTTATTTCTTTTGTTAAATTTTCTACTTTTCCTAACTTATAAGTACAGTTTGTAGCGTTATTTAATTCTTTATTATAATTTGCGTCTTCTATAGCTTCTTTGCAAGACTCTATTCCTAGAACTTTGTTTACTGATTCGCAAATATAAATACCTATTGTTCCTGTTCCGCAGTATAAATCTAGTACGTTTTTAGAGTTTTTTTCTTGTATTATTTCTTTTATTTCATCATATAGTTTTTCTGTAATTATGCTGTTTACTTGAAAGAAAGATTTTTCTGATACTTTATACTTTTTATTGCCGATATAAGATGTTATGTAGTTCTTTTTAGCAGTTGGAGATAGTATTTCATCTGTTTTGTTCCCTATTTTTAGTATGATGTCTTTTTTATTGCTTGGTTTGATGCTTTTTAGAATTTCATTTAATTTATCATTTAGTAATAGACACTTTGTTATAGGAATAATAGTATTACTTTCTTTTTCGTAAAGTCCTATTTTCTTGTCGTCTTTATGAAGAGTAATTTTATTACGATAGTGGTATGGGTTGTCATAGATGATAGGTTTTATTTTATCATTTGATATTTTTGCGAACTTGGTCATGATTTCTTTTACTTTTTCTTCTTTAAATTCCTGTTCTTTTTCAAATGATATATGGTCTAGATTACAACCCCCACATCTAGCATAATATGGACAGTTTGATGTTATTCTATCTTTACTTTTTTCTATTACTTTTTTTGTTGTTGCGAGATAGTATTTTTTCTTTTCTTTTATTACTTCTATTTCTACTACTTCATCTTTCAATGCACCTTCTACAAAGCAAATTTTATTTTCAATTTTTGTAATTCCTCGTCCGTAGTGATCTAGTTTTTCAATTTTTACTTGCAAAAGTATCACCTCTCATACATTATATCATATTTTTATACTCATACTAATATTAGGTGATTTTATGTTTTTAGTTCAAAGAATTAAAAAAACTATTTCTATATCCAAGGATTATAAAATTCGAGAATTCATGGTTGATAGAAAAAAAGTATATTTAGTTTTTAATGAGGTTTTATGTAGTACTACTATGATTAATGATTTTATTTTAGACGATTTAATTCGTCTTTCTAAGCGACAACTTAAAAATGTAGAAAGTCATTTACCAGATGCTAATGTTATAGGGGTTGAAGAAAAAGATATTTTTAGTTTTGTTAATCAAGGGTTTGCAGTTTTAATTACTGATAAACTGTACGCTATTGAAGTGAGAGAAAGACTTGATCGTGGAGTCACTTCTGTTCAAAGTGAATTATCAATTACTGGTCCTAAAGATAGTTTTACAGAGATGTTTAATACTAATCTGGGACTTATTCGACGAAGAATTAAAACAACGAATTTGGAGTCTTTAGATTTAGAGGTTGGTAGATATACTAAAACAAAAGTTACTATTTTATCCGTGAAAGGAATTGTAAAGGAAGAATTGGTTCAAAAAGTTTATGATCAATTAAAGAGAATATCTATTGATGGTATTATTGATTCTAGTTATTTAAAATCTTATTTAGAGGGAGATCATACTTTATTTCCTACGGTTATGATGAGTGAACGCCCAGATAGAGCATCTATGGCATTATTAGAAGGTAAAGTTGTTATACTTACTGATTTAAGTCCTTATGCTTTGATTCTTCCTAGTTTCTTTTTAGATTATTTTCATACTGTTGATGATTATTACCAAAAGAATAGTAATACTACTTTTATTCGAATTATTCGTGTCATTGCTTTTTTTGTTGCGATATTCTTACCAGCGATTTATATTTCAGTTACTACTAGGAATTATGACTTAGTTCCTTATCGGTTACTGTTGATTTTAAAAGCAGGACGAACGTTTGTGCCTTTTGCGGCATATATTGAGGCGTTATTTATGATTATTGCTTTTGAAATATTAAAGGAGTCTGATATTCGTATGTCAGCAACGACAGGTAGTGCTGTTTCTATTTTAGGAGGACTTATTTTAGGGGATGCTGCTGTCAGTGCTGGAATTGTTTCCCCTATTATGATTATTATTATTGCTATTTCTTCGATTGCAGCATTAATTTTCCCATCTAATGAACTTGTTAATGCTATTCGTTTTTATAAAATTAGTATTTTGCTTTTATCTGCTTTCTTTGGTATTTATGGAGTGTTTGTCGGAGTTGTTTTCTTGTTTTATAAACTCATTTCTATGAAAAGTTTTGGTTTTTCTTATTTGTCTCCTATTATTCCTTTTGATAAATATGAGTGGAAGGATTCTATTTTAAGAAAGGAACAAAAAACTAAGTATCGTAACTCTTATATTACTGATAATGTTGTTCGAGGGAGGAATTTATGAAGCTTATAAAAGCATTGGGAGTTATTTTTGTCTTATTACTTCCGGTAGTGATTTTTGGAAATCCGAAATATGTTGAATTGAATGATTTAGCTATTATTCGTGGTGTTGGTATTTCTTGTGGAGAAGAGGTCAATTTATATTTTCAAGAAATTATTCCTGTAAAAAGTGATAATGGGATTAGTTATCAGTATGAGTATTATCAAAGTAGTGGCAAAAATATAAATACTGCTTTTCAAAAAATGAGGCTAAAAACTAAAAAGAAACTCTACTTATCTAAAGTAGAGTTTCTAGTGACTGATTGTACAAAAAGTAACAAAGCCATTAAACAATTTGAATTGGAAAATATAAAAATATACCATGTACAAGCAGATGTTTTTCATCGATTAAAGAAGATTAAGGAGTAGATTCACTACATTCAAAATAACGATTTGTAAAATATATTTTTTGATTAATTAGTTTGTCATTGAAGTAGTTTTCTTTTAAATCTTGATTACTAGGATTTCTATCAATGATGTCTTGGTTAATAGTTATTATAGTTTGATTTTCTGTTTGCTCTATTATCACACCTTCTAGGCTTTGAAAATAGGAAAGTTCCATCGAAGGCAAAAGATCATTTTCTATGGTATTAATTACTGAGTATTCTGTTGTTGGAGTTGTTGTATACGTGATTTTTGTTTGATTTACTTTTGAATTAATATATCTAACCTCTACAACTTCTGTTGTTTGTTCTTCTGCATAATTTCTAGTACAAGTTAAGAGAGTTATTTTATCAGTGTTTGTGGGTCTTGCTTCTTCTATTTTAGGAAATAATAGTCGAAACAATGGTGGTAATATAATTAATAAGGATAATATTATGATTATAATAAATGCTCTGATTGGATGAAATTTTTTATTCATTATTATCACCTATTTCTTTTATTGTTTTATATTTGCTCCAAAGAATATATGTTACTAAAAATGGAAATATTGGAAGAATAATCCATAAGAAAATTGGTAATTTACTCTCTTCTAATACATTATACTTTCTTAATGGTATTAATTCACATATAGACCAAATCAACGTGTATCCTGAATAAATGGAAAAGACGATACCTAGCACTTTTAGTAATATTGTATCTTTTTTGATAGATGTAAGTTTTTTACTTTTTAGTATCATTATTATTGTCACCAGGACTAGTATTAATGTTATTGGTAAAATTATATATAAAAATAAAGTTAAGAAGATATTTTTATTTATCATTTGTACTCTCCTTATTATATAGATATATCATATTTTTTAGATATTAGCAATTAGCGAATGATAATCTGTAGGAATTTTGCTAAAGCTAAAGCTTGCTCTTCGTTTACTATTAAACCTTTCATACTAGGAATATCTATTTTAATATGATTGATATTGCAAGTTGTTAAATCAATATCTTTTAAGTTGGTTTCAAACACGTCTACTGAATCTAAGTTACAGTTTGTAAGCTGTAATTTTTTTTGTTTCATTTTGTATAGTGATGCTTCTTTTAAATTACATTCCGTAAAAATTACTTTATCTAATTCTGCTAAAGCAAAAGTAGCATAAGATAAGTTACAGTTTACAAATTCTACTTCTTTTAGAAAAGCATTAGAAAAATTAGTACCAACAAAATTACAATTGGTAAATACAACTTTGTATATAGATTGGCCACTTAGATTAAGATTGGAAAAGATAGAAGAGTTTATTTTACTATCTGTGATTTCTAAATAATTAAACTTTGAGTTTTTCCAGTCAATTTTTTCTAAAGTTGCATTTTTAATTTCTAATTCTTCAAAAGTTATATCAATTTCTTTGTTTTCTAGTTGAATATCTTTTATTTTATCTATTTTTTCCATGACTACCTACTTTCTATTTCTATCCCTTTTTCTAATTTTTTAAGTTTTTTATTATTATGGTAAGCATTTTTAAAGGTGATAGGAACTCCTTTTGAATTATCTGGATCTATTCCTAGCTGAATCTGAAAATGAATATGTGGACCTTGTGTATTACCGCTATTACCTACTTTTCCTATTAGTTGTCCTTCTTTGACTAAATCTCCGATTTGAACGTTAAAAGTACCTTTTTCGAAGTGACAAATTGTAGAATACTCTCCATGATTATGCTTTATAATGATGTGGTTTCCTCTAGGATTATCGCAATCATTAATTATTTTTCTGTCTTTTGTAATATGAGTATTTTTATATTTATCTATTATTTCTACTACCCATCCATCTGAGGGGGCGTAAACATTTTCTAAATATGAATAGTAGTTTTCATTTTTTGTAAGATCACCGTGATATGGAAGATTTTCTTTTCTTATTTCAAAGTCGTAGGCATAACGCTGACCTATAATATTCCAAGAATGAGAATTCTTCTTTTTTGTTCCGCCATATTCTATATACCAAGTCCCTTTAAATGGAAGAATGTATTTGTTTTTACTCATGATGTTTTAGCCTTTCCATTTTTTCTCGTAGTAATTTTCTGCGGTTCTCTTCTACTTCTTTTTTTTCTATTATCTTTTCATTTTCTATCGAAAAGATCAATCCTTCCCTAGGTTCAAATGAAAATTCTTCTTTTTTTATTTCTATTTTTTCTTTTGTTTGTAGATTTTCGGCAATTACAAGATTGTTTTCTATTCTATCGATTGCGTACATGTTATCACCTACCCGTTTGTATCAGTTTTAGAAGTATTAATTTCTATATTTGTTCCGTCGGTAATTATTTTGATTGTTCCATCTTGATCCGTACGATATGTTGTTATATTATGGGAAGCTAGAGTATTTAATACTGTTGTATGAGGATGTTCATATTGATTATCTACACCTACAGAAATAACAGCATATTGAGGATTTACTGTATTTAAGAACTCCTCATTTGTTGCAGTAGAAGAACCGTGATGTCCCACTTTTAGTACGGTTGATTGTAAGTCACTTTTATTTAATTGTTCTTCTACTTTCGTTGAAGCATCTCCAGTAAACAAAAAGCTTATGTTTTGATAAGTTACTTTTAATACGATGGATGTGTTATTTAAGTCACTTTCTTCTTCTGTTCCTACATACAGTACTTTAACAGTAGCATCTCCTAATTTAAAGGTAGCGTTTGTTTTAGGAATAGATAAACTCATATTCTTCTCTCCTAATGCATCTAATACATCTTCAAATGTTTTGGTTGTTGTAATTACATCTGGCATGTAGAATGTCTCTATATTAAAGTTTTCTATAACATCATCAAGACCGCCTATATGATCTTCATGAGGATGCGTCCCTATTACATAGTCAAAGTTGGAAATGTTTTGTGTTTTGAAATAATTTACTAACTTAGGGCCATCTTCGTTATTTCCAGCATCTATTAGCATATAGTGACCTTCGTTCTCTAAAAGAATTGAATCTGCTTGTCCTACATCGATAAATGTTACTTCTAATCTTTCTTCTGCAGTAACAGGTGCTTCTTCTATTCTTTTATTTACGTTATCTTGGTTATTTTGTATTGGATAATTTTGAAATAGATAAGATATTCCAACAATAACTAATATTATAAATGATGAAATTATTTTTTTCTTTCTTTTCATATTCTTACCTCTATTCTATTTTAATCATATCATATTTTTTTATGAATGATAATAATGGATGACTTTTATTGCAAAGTTATATTCTTCTTGGATTACTTTCTGTGTTTTCTTTATTTTGACTGCTATGCATTTTATTTTCTATTTTTTCAATTACGGAGTCTATTGCTGGTTTTTGGCAGATAGTAGTATTATTATTTCTTTCTATGTCTAATTTATGGACGATTTCCATGTTCACATTATCTTGTATTACTTGAGCATCATATCTGTCTTTTGGTCTAGAATTCTTTTTGGAATTATAAATGCTTTCTAGACTCATCATTTTATATGGTGTGTTGTTGTAGTATCTAATTGTATCTGAAAAAGCCATAGTAGTATATTCTTTTGTAAAATGATGTTCATCTACTAATAATTGCCCATTGATAGTGTTTTCGTTTTCAAAGTAGTATTCTTTGGTGGTGATACTGCCATCTTCTTCTCTTGCGAAAAGAAATAATCCGATATCTAAAGGTCTTCCTTGATACACTATTTTATATTCGTGGCCATTTTTCACGATGGGTACCATAATCACAACCATCATGATAATTGTTAGTTGAACCATTAGGTGTATTAATTGAATCCCTATAACCAAATAACGAGGTTACATACCAATCATTTCTTTTAAATATTTTATCTACTAATTTCATTTTTCTCTCCTAAAAAAGAGAAATGTTCGATTCATTTCTCTTTAATAGGCTATAAACTATTGTATTTCTGTACATTCATATGTTTCTTGTGAACATTTTTTATTTTTCTTTATTCCTTCAATGTATATATACCCATCTTTAATATCTGTAATGGCAGCACCATATGTACGCATCTGTGAAGATGATAAATCCTTCTTGGTTGTTTCTGCACCATTTAAGGTATATTCAAGCATAAGTCCTCCTGAACATCTACTGATATACAGTTTATCATTGTAAAAATAATTGTTTTTTTCTCCTGTATAAGCACCTGGATCATTACAAGAACTAAATGAGTCTATTAATATATAATCATTATGCCCTACTTTATAGAACAGTCCATTAATAACTTCTTCACTATTTTCAGGCGTAATATCAGTTACTATATATGTTTCTTTTTGATTGTTATCATTATAGAATGAATAGTTTGTTGATGTTGTGTCTTTATCTAATAAATCATAATGTTCGAAGCTGTCGTACCTGTCCTGTTTGGTACAACCGCAAAAACATAGGATACATAGGGCTAATAAAACAAATATTTTCTTCATATAATCACCTACAGATATTATAGCATACATTTTAAAATTTTTGACTTAAAAATTAATACAATGCCCTTCCAGAACCAGATCCTGCATATTCAAGTCCAATACTTACATATCCATCGATTGCAGAGAAACCTGGATTTCCTTTATATTGTATTGCATCAATTCTAGTAGCCCATGGTCGAGTTTCGCCAGGATTGACTAAATTAAATTAGACTATAAAGTATATTACTAACTTATCATATTAAATTTTCAAATGCGACATTAAATTCACTATGAATTCACTTTCACTTTACTTCATTTCTAATTCAATACAAATAGTGTAAACAAGAACTATGATAAATAAGTAAAGGATTGACTTTTTTATTTTATTTTATTTTTCTTTAATGTAGTTTTCTAACTCTTTTATAGGTATACATTCTCCTAAATTTTTAATATATATTTCTGTAGAATAATTAAATGCCAAATATAACTTTCCTTTTATAAATATTTGATGAGGCTCAATATAATTGATATTTGTATGCTCTATTGACCTAATACTTCCATTTTTTATAGTTGGTTTTGTACCGCAAAATTCGCATATAAATTCTATTTTCTTTTTTAATGATTCCTCTATGGGTATTTCTTTTTTTAATACTTTTATCATTCACACCATCCTTATAACAACAAAAAAAGACCAATCCTTGGTTCCTATTATTGATATAAAGCCACAAAAAATTATTGTTGAAGAAACCAACTTTTATTAACTAATTGCAATGAAAAACGATAATACTCTTCAAAATCTAGTTCTGTAGTAGTAGAGAACATTTTATCCTGTTTAATATGATTCATACTATCACCTCAATATTCTTATAATTATAGTATATATTACTTTCAATTATATGTAAATTACCGATTAGTTTATCTTTTATATATAATCTTTTTCTTTTCAAAAAAATTAGCAATAGTAAAAAGAGCTAATCAAAGCTCTTTTTATATTTTATATGGCATTACTATTTTTTTAATTAATAAATAAAAAACTTAAAACAGATGATTTTTATAAGAATAAAAATTCCTAGAACTATCAGAAATTCATTATTATATTCTTTTCTTTTTGGTAATACAATTACACAAATTATTGTGAATATCATATTAATAAGAATATAAATTATATTGACTGTTCCAGTTAGTATAAAATCCAATATGATATTTAAAGTAAAAAATATCAAGGATGGAATAAAAATCTGCTTCATAATCAGTAAAATATATTTTTTTCTTCCTAGTCTAGTGATAATATTATATCTGTTTAAAATTATATAATAATAACTATCAAAATATAGTTTAAATAATATAAAAGTAAATAATATACTTGCCATAATATCTATTGCTCTAAAGGTTGTTATATATTTCACTACCATATAATATTCAGTTTGCTTATAATACATAAAAATGGCGATGCTAAAAAGGACAAAAAATATATAGCTAAAATTATTTTTTAATGTCTTTTTTATCATATATTTTATAATCCTCAATAACTAATTGTTTATTATATGGTAATTTATCCATAAGATCGTGTGAAGCTATAATAATTATTTTATCTTTTTTCTTACTGTAATCTTGAATTATCTTAAAAATTTCTTCTACACCATTCTGATCAAGGCCTCTTGTTGGTTCGTCTAATAAGATAATGTCTTGATTTTCCATAATTGCTTGAATTATTGCTGTCTTCTGCCTCATACCTACCGAATAATCTTTCATTTTGTCTGGATTATATAAATCTAAATTAAACTTTTGACATAGTTCTTGAATATGTTTTTCCGATTCTTCATCATATTTATTTAATAATGAATATAGGTATTTCAAATTATATAAAATGGTTTCATTTTCGATAAAGCCTGGGTTCTCTATTACAGCTCCTACTCTTTTTCCCTCTTCAATTTCTACTTTTCCTTTATCTGGTGACATAATGTCGCCAATTATTTTAAACAGAGTTGACTTACCACTCCCATTTACTCCATAGAAATGGACTAAGTCACCTTTTTTAAATTCCAATGAAACATCTTCAAAAATTATATGATTCCCAAATTTTTTACTTATATTTTTTAATTTTAACATTTTAACTATTTACCTCCTACATTTTAAGTATTCCATTAACTATGAATGGTATTAAAAAGTAATGAAAACCAAAATTCATAAAAATTGGTATACTAATATATTTATTTCCTTTTGGAAGGAGAAAAATAAGCATAGATATTAATTCTTGTAAGAAAAAGTTACTAAAATTTAATATTAGATATAATATCAATATATTTATATAATCTAAATTAATACCTAGTTTTAAATATATTGATATTATAACTATTAAAAAATATATACA
>OCQB01000754.1_pt1 | contig 30808 bp, 26 predicted proteins | sample 1538631 | NCBI WGS metagenome assembly OCQB01 (sample SAMN04571713, study PRJEB22368) | human gut metagenome | biome: human gut; material: stool | host: Homo sapiens | place: Luxembourg | collected 2012-10-19
CCCACGACCCCCTGCTCCCAAAGCAGGTGCGCTAACCGGACTGCGCTACACCCCGAAGTGTCTCTCTCAAAAGCGATGCAAAGGTATGGCTTTTTATTTTAATATGCAAATCCGGACGCTCTTTTTTTGTAAGATTTTTTCGGAGATTTTTAAAATCGTTTGAGATTCAATGGAATAGAAAAAATCTTTTTTTAAGGCGTCCGGATGTGTGTGACTTATTTCTGTGGCTTCAGCCAGCGGTCAAGCCAGTTGAAGAAAGTACGTTGCCACAAAATACCGTTCTGCGGTTTCAATACCCAGTGGTTTTCGTCCGGGAAAATCAGCAGTTCGGCAGGAATGCCTCTCAGTTTGGCAGCGTTGAATGCGGCCATACCTTGTGAGGCCAAGATGCGGTAGTCTTTCTCGCCGTGGATGCAGAGGATAGGAGTATCCCATTTGTCGACAAACAGGTGAGGAGAGTTGGCATAGCTGCGCTTTACAGCTGGGTTGTTCTTGTCCCAGTACGGGCCACCCAAATCCCAGTTGGTGAACCAGAGTTCTTCGGTTTCGAGATACTGCTGTTCCATGTTGAAGAAGCCGTCGTGTGCGATGAAGGCCTTGAAACGATTGTTGTGGTGTCCGGCCAGCCAGTACACTGAGTATCCTCCGAAGCTGGCACCTACGCAGCCCAGGCGGTCTTTGTCTACGTACGGTTCTTTGGCAATGTCGTCGATGGCGGTCAGGTAGTCGTCCATGCAGTGTCCGCCGTAATTGGTGCTGATTTCTTCCAGCCATTCCATGCCGAATCCCGGCAGACCGCGGCGGTTGGGAGCGATGATGATGTAATCGTTGGCAGCCATAATCTGGAAGTTCCAGCGGTAGCTCCAGAACTGGCTCACGGGGCTTTGCGGACCACCTTCGCAGAACAGCAGGGTGGGGTATTTTTTGTTCGGGTCGAAGTCTACCGGATAGATTACCCACGAGAGCATGTCTTTACCGTCGACGGTCTTTGTCCAGCGGGCTTCTACTTTACCTAACTTCAGCTGCTTGAAGATGTGGTCGTTTTCCTGCGTGATGCGGGTTACCTCGTTGGCCTTCTTCAGATTGACGGTGAACAGCTCGTCAGCTTCGCTGATAGAGTGGCGCTTGGTGAGAAGCTGTCCGTCGCCCAGCATTTCTACAGAGGCATAGTCGTACATGCCTTCTGTAAGCTGTTCCACTTCACCCTTCAGGTTTGTGCGGTGAATCATGCTGGTGGCATGCCATACACCGGTGAAATAGAGTGTCTGGTTGTCCGGAGCCCAGCAGTAGCTGTCTACGCCCGACTGGAAGGCTTCTGTAACGTAAGTCTTCTTGCCGTTCTTCAAATCCATTACGCAAAGGCGGTTGCGGTCGCTTTCGTATCCGTTGCGCTCCATGCTTTGCCAGGCAATGAATCCGCCGTCGGGGGAGAACTGCGGGTTGGTGTCGTAACCCATGTTCTTGTCGGTAGCGTCTTCCTTGCAGAGATTGCGGGTCTGCTTGGTTTCTAGATTGTACAGGTAAATGTCCGAATCGGTAGAAATAGCATATTCCAGTCCGGTTTTCTTGCGGCAGGTATACGCAATGCATTTGGAGTCAGGACTCCACGTAAGCTGTTCGATGCCACCAAAAGGTTTCATCGGCGATTCGTAGGGTTCGCCAGCCAGGATGTCGGTTGCTTCACCCACCTTGTTCCCGGCAAACGGAGCTACGAACGGATGCGGTACGGTCTGTACCCATTCATCCCAGTGTTTGTACATCAGGTCGTCTATCACCATTCCACTGGCCTTGTCCAGGTCAGGATACTTGTCGACGGTGCGTTCGCCGTATTTCACCTGTGAGATGAAGAGCACCTTGCTCTCGTCGGGTGAGAACTTGAATCCGTCGATTCCTCCGGCAAATGAAGAAAGCTGTACGCGTTCGCTGCCGTCGGGATTCATTTCCCAAATCTGGCTGTTACCGTCGGCATCCGGTGCCAGGAAAGCAAGCTTGCTGCCGTTCTTGATCCATGCAGGTTCTCCCTCGCTGGCAGCTGTAGTGGTGAGCAACTGGTTGTCTGAACCGTCGGCATTCATTACGTAGATTACCAGGTGGCTCTTGTTTTCTTTCACACTGTAGTAAGACACCGTGTAGGCAATGCGTTTGCCATCGGGCGATACACAGGAACTTCCGATGCGTCCCATGGCCCAGAGCGTTTCAGGGGTCATACGGCCGTCTTTTACTATAATCTCCTGCTTGCCGATGATGGGGCCATCTGTCTGTGCGGTTTTTTCAGGACCTACACAGGCCGATGTAGCGAGCATCATGGCTGCTGTCATAGTCATAAAATCTGTTTTTTTCATGTGTTTATTTGATGGTTTAATGATTAAAATTCTTCGTTGTGGATTTTTCTTTTTGAGTCACTCTCGAGTTCCTTTCCGCAGTATTTGCAATAGACGGTTTCTGCGTCGTGCCCTGTCTGGTGGCAGTGCGGACACTGGCGTTCTGCCTGCTTTTTCTGCTGGCTTACCATGGCTGCCGATACGATTCCCGTAGGTACGGCAATAATGGTGTAACCGGTGAGCATGATGATGGCCGACAGAAATCGTCCTACCGGGGTAACAGGGGTGATGTCGCCATAGCCTACGGTGGTCATAGTGACAATGGCCCAGTAGATACTATTGGGAATGTTGTTGAATTCAGACCCGGGTACGTCGCCCTCAATCATGTACATGACTGTTCCCATGGAGGTAACCAAGATGAGGACAAAAAAGAAAAATACGGATATTTTCGGTGCGCTGATGCGCAGGGAGCGCAGCAGCAGATTACCTTCACTGATGAAAGAGAACAGCTTGAAGATGCGGAATATCCGGATGAGCCGGAAGGCCCGGATGACCAGCAGGTAGTGTGCACCCTTCAGGAAGAAGCTCAGGTAAACCGGCAGGGTGGCCAGCAGGTCCACCAGCCCGAAAAAGCTGAATATGTATTTCCGGGGATTTTTCAGGCAGTAAATACGGGCCAGGTATTCTATGGTAAAGAAGAGAGTCAGCAGGTATTCCAATAGTCGCAATACCCAGTAGGCCGTAGGAGAAAACAAGTGCATGCTTTCCAGTATGACCATCAGTACGCTGACAATGATGCTGCTGATTAATATGATGTCGAACAGCCTTCCTTTCGGTGTGTCTGATTCGAAAACGATGGAATATACTTTCTGCTTCAATGTTTCATTGTGCAGGAAATGCTGCCATCGGGTATAGAGTTTTGAAAAGTAGTTCATGGTTTTACCTTTGTTTCTGCAAAGGTAAGACAATAAATGGAAAAAGAGGAATGTAGCAGAAAAAAGAGCGCCCCTCGATGGCTTGTCTGTATGCCATTGAGGGGCGCTCCGCGGTATGAAGATAATCTTTTTATTTTTTCTTACCTCCCATGCGTTCCTGACGTTCTTTCTGTAGACGTTCCTGCTCTTTCTGCAGGGCTTCCAGTTTAGCCATCAGTCCGCTTGCCTTTTGCTGTGAAGGTTCTTTCTTGTTGGCTTCCAGCTGGGCGAGCAGTTTCTTTTCATCGGTCATGCGGCGCATAATCCACATGGTAATGATACCAATCAGACCGGAGATGAAATAGTAGTAGCTCAATCCGGATGCATAGTCGTTGAAGATGAAGAAGAACATCACAGGCATGATGTACATCATCCATTTCATGGCAGCCAGCTGTGGATTGTTGCCCATATCCTGCTGTTTCATCATGATAATCTGGTTGAGCACCGTAGTGATGCTGAACAGCAGACAGAACAAGCTCAGGTGGTTGCCTAACAACGGAATGTGGTAGCTCCAGCTGATCAGGTCGTCGTAAGCTGAAAGGTCATCAGCCCATAAGAATCCCTGCTGGCGCAACTCGATAGCGTTCGGCACGAAGAAGAAGAGGGCCATGAACACCGGAGTTTGCAATAACATCGGCAGACAGCCACCCATCGGGCTGACATTATACTGGCGATAGAGGGCCATGGTTTCCTGCTGTTTCTTCAGGGCATCTTCCTGCTTCGGATATTTGGCGTTAATCTTATCTACATACGGCTTCAGGGCACGCATTTTGGCAGATGAGATGAAAGACTTCCAGGTGGTAGGGAGTACCAGTACCTTGACGATGATGGTCATAAGCAGGATAACCATACCCATGCTCAGTCCCCAGCCTGACAGCCAGTCGAACAAGTTGATGGTAAACCAGCGATTAATCAGGCGGATAATCGGCCATCCCAGGTAAACCAGGTCTTCCAGTTCCTGATCTTTATCTTTAAAGCTCAAGTCGTTGCTGGCCAGCAGTGTCTTGAAGTGGTTCGGACCAAAGTAGAACTGCATGTGTGAAGCTTTGGCACCTGTCGGGTCGAAAGCTGTCTTCATGTCGGCTGCATAGTTCTTCATGTAACCGCTTCCTTGCTGTTCCATTTTAGATTCGAGCCTTGCGTTGTCAAAGTTCTGCTCTGCCATGAACACGCAGGAGAAATACTGATTCTTGAAAGCTACCCAGTCGAGTGATTCAGAAATGGTTTCTTTTTCATCCTTTGTTTCGCTCAAGTAATCGAAACTGTCGTCCACCGGCTTGTAGGTCAATGAAGTGTAACGCTGTTCGAAGTTGTAACCTTTCTCCATCTGGCGGGCACGCTGTTTCCATTCGATGTTCATGCTCTTGGTAGAAGGAGAGAAGAAATTCTGCATGCCACTGGCTTGAACGGTAAGGTCTACCATGTACGAATTGGGCAGTAGTCGGTAGTTGAAGTCCAGGTGTCCGCCGTTGGCTGCGTTCAGTCGCATGGTCACGGTAGAATCGGTCACATTGGTAGCCTCGAAATACATCTGCTGGCTGAGAATGTTCTCGTTCTTTCCTTCAAAACCGAAATTCATGGAAGCATCTTCGCCGTCGAACAGAACGAGAGGCTGCTTCTTCTGGTCTTTATACTCTTTCAGCAGGGCCTTGCTTACTCGTCCGCCTTTGTTGGAGAAAGTCAGCTGAACCAGCTCGTTCTCCAGTACGGTAAATTGTTCCGTACCCTGTGCGGCCTGGAAGAAGAGGGAAGTACTGTCAGGGCGTGCAGCTTCAATGGCTGCAGCAGCCTGCTTTTCCTGAGCTTCCTGTTGTTGCTTGATAACCTGTTGGATAGAGTCCTGATAGTGCTGTGCGCGTGCTCTTTCTTCCTGGCTGGGGCGGTTGTAGATACCGAATCCCACGATAACCGCTCCAATCAGGATAAAGCCCACTAACGTGTTTTTGTCCATTTCTATTTCTTTACAATGTTATGTTTGGTTTATTTGCTGATAGCTGCCTTGATGAAGGACAGGAACAACGGATGTGGTTTCAATACCGTACTGCTGTATTCCGGATGGAACTGTGTACCGATAAACCATTTCAGGGTCGGGATTTCCACGATTTCCACCAGGTCGGATTCCGGATTGATACCTACGCACTTCATGCCCGCCTTTTCGAATTCTTCCTTGTAGCTGTTGTTGAATTCGTAACGGTGACGGTGACGTTCCTGGATGTGTTCACTCTGGTAAGCTTCATAAGTCTTGGAGTTCGGGTCGATAACGCATTCGTAAGCTCCCAGACGCATGGTACCACCCATGTTCGTGATGGATTTCTGTTCCTCCATGATGTCGATTACATTGTGCGGAGTCTTTTCATCCATTTCACGGCTGTTGGCATCGGCATATCCCAGTACGTTTCGTGCGAATTCGATGACAATACACTGCATACCCAGACAGATACCGAATGTCGGTACGTTGTGTGTACGGCAGTACTTGATAGCTACGAACTTACCTTCGATACCACGCTGTCCGAATCCCGGGCAGATGATGACACCGTCCATGTCTTTCAGGTGCTCTTCTATGTTGTCGTCGGTCAGGTTCTCGCTATTGATAAAGTGAATGTCGGCCTTGCGGTCATTATAAGTTGCAGCTTGTGAAAGGGCTTCCAGAATTGATTTGTAGGCATCCTGTAAGTCGTATTTTCCTACCAGTCCGATTCTTACCTTCTCAGTAGCATTGTGACGACGGTTCAGGAAGTCTCTCCACGGGCCGAGAGTAGGAGTTTCACCTACCGGAAGTCCCATTTTTTCAAGGATAGTTACATCCAGTTTCTGTTCCTGCATACGCAAAGGTACTTCGTAGATGGTCGGCATGTCCATTGACTGGATAACGGCGTTGTCGTCTACGTTACAGAACAAGGCAACTTTCTTTCTCAGTCCCATGCTGAGTTCGTGTTCTGTACGAAGTACCAAGATATCTGGCTGGATACCTACAGACTGCAGTTCTTTTACAGAGTGCTGGGTCGGTTTGGTCTTCAATTCACCGGCGGCAGCCAGATAAGGTACATAAGTCAAGTGTACGCACAAAGCGTTCTTTCCTAATTCCCATTTCAGCTGGCGGATACTTTCCAGGTAAGGAAGTGATTCGATGTCGCCCACAGTTCCTCCGATTTCTGTAATGACGAAATCGAATTTATATTTGTTGCCCAGCAATTTGACATTGCGTTTAATTTCGTCAGTGATGTGAGGGATAATCTGGATGGTCTTGCCAAGATAGTCGCCACGGCGTTCCTTGTCGATTACACTCTTGTAGATGCGTCCGGTAGTGATGTTGTTGGCTTTGGTAGTTTGGATGCCTAAGAAGCGTTCGTAGTGTCCCAAGTCGAGGTCGGCTTCATGTCCGTCTACGGTTACGTAGCACTCTCCGTGTTCATAGGGATTCAGAGTTCCCGGGTCGATGTTGATATACGGGTCGAACTTCTGGATGGTTACGCTGTAGCCTCTGGCCTGCAGCAACTTACCGATAGATGATGAGATGATACCTTTTCCTAATGAAGAGGCTACACCACCTGTTACGAAAATATACTTTGTTTCTGCCACAATATGAATATTTAAAAATTAAATTCAACAGTTTAATGCTGCCTGCTTTCTTTTCTCTTAAGAAAGTGACAGTCAAAATGCCGGTGAGCAATATTTCTACCGACATGGAAGAACTACTTCTTCAAGTTTGCAAAATTATAAAAAAAAGCTGAACCCGCAAAAGTAAGTAGAGCAAAACCACGTTTAACTTTAAATATCCTTACGTTTTCCGATGGATGTACAAATGAAATTTTAAACAAAGGTGGGTAGAAAATTGTTTTTAAGTACAATTAGTAGGTGTGAAAGCTAACTTCTTTTAGAAATAAATCGTACTTTTGCACAAGATTTTAAGAATGACAAAAATGAAAAAGACGAGTCTTTTCTTGGTATTGCTTATGGTGTGCGGTGGGTTGGCCGCACAGGAAATGGAAGTGTCTTCGGATGCGATAAAATCGGATACACTAAAAAATGCGGTAGATTCTTTGAATGTAACAGCTCCTGTAGACAGCTTGCAGAATGCAGCACAGAAGAAAGTAGTTCCGGCTGTAAAGAAAAAGGTGGAACTTCCCCCACTGGAGGTGCGGAATTTCTGGCGGTTGATGCAGAATTTCCGTCGGGAATACAACGCGCAGCTGGAGCGTTGGGATGATATTTATCTGCTGATAACGGGTATCCGTCCGAATCCGGATTACTATAAATTGTCGATGCCGGCTACTTATTATGAGGCACCGATAGAGCAGGCCTTCAGTATCTCTGACTGGAAACCGCAGATACCTTTTATAAAAGAAAATGTGCTGGATGCGCAATTGCCTCAGGTGGCCGATTTGCGTCATTCTGTGCAGGTGGATAAGGCGGTAAATCGGCAGTTGCTTTCTTTTTATCTGTCTTACCCCAGTTTGGTGAAGCAAAATGAGGAGAATTTGAAAGGCTTGAAACCGATATACGGTGAGGTGCTTGTAAACCAGCCGCGGAAAGAGAATCTGCTGGACATGATGCAGAATGATGAGCTTCCGAACCGGGTGACAGAAAAAGACCTGCTGGTTATCAAGCCGAATTTCTGGACCTTTGGTGGAAATGGTTATTTGCAATTCTCACAGAACTACATTTCGAAGAACTGGTATAAGGGTGGTGAAAGTACCAAATCATTGCTTTCCGGCTTCACCTGGCAGGCGAATTATGATGACAGACAGCGTATCCAGTTTGAAAACAAGATTGAGTGGAAATTGGGCTTTATCACGGCACCTTCGGATACCGTACACAGCTATAAGGCTAACAATGACCTGCTTCGCTTGAGTTCTAAATTGGGTTACAAGGCCTTCAGTACATGGTACTATACTTTGTCGGCTGAGTTCAAGACGCAGTTCTTCTCAAACTATGAGACCAACTCTGATAACTTGGTTTCTGCTTTCTTCTCACCGGCCGAATTGAACGTCGGTCTCGGTATGGACTACAAGTTTATCAAGGATGGCGTGTGCAATTTGTCTGTGCTGGTAAATCCGATAAACTACACCTTGTACAGCGTGGCCAGTGACAGGGTAGACCCTACAAAGTTTAACATCGAAGCCGGTCATAAACGGGAAAGTGTATGGGGTTCTCGTCTGGAATCTACATTGAAATGGAAAATGTTCTCCATCCTGATGTGGGAGTCCCGCTTGTCTTATACGACCAATTACGAGAAAGTGCTGGGTGAATGGGAAAATACCTTTACCTTTACCATTAATCAGTATCTTTCTACGAAGCTGTTCGTTCATGGTCGATTTGACGATGGGGTGACTCGTGAAGAAGGTCGAAGTTATTTTCAGTTGCAGGAATTGCTTAGTTTTGGTTTGAGTTATACTTGGTAAAATATTTGCTATGGATGTTTTTTTTCAGATGCCTTCGTTTGTAACGATACTGGATTTTGTGGGGACTTTTGCATTTGCCATAAGTGGTATACGTCTTGCTTCGGCGAAACGGTTTGACTGGTTTGGCGCTTATGTGGTGGGACTGGCTACGGCTATCGGTGGTGGAACCATTCGTGATGTTTTGCTGGATGTGACTCCAGCCTGGATGACCGACCCGATGTATCTCATTTGTACGGCTTTCGCTATGTTCTTTGTCATCTTGTTCGGAAAGTATGTCATTCGCCTGAATAATACCTTCTTTATTTTTGACACCATAGGTCTGGCCCTGTTTACGGTTGTAGGATTCAGTAAGGCGTATGCGCTGGGTTATCCGTTTTGGATTGCCATTATCATGGGTAGTATTACCGGTGCAGCTGGAGGAGTGCTGCGTGATATATTTATCAACGAGATTCCGCTGATATTCCGTAAAGAGATTTACGCCATGGCTTGTGTGATTGGCGGACTGGTTTACTGGATTTGTCTAATGCTGGACATGGAATCCGTACTTGCACAGATTATTGGTGGAGTAACCGTGTTTGTAGCCCGTATTTTAGCAGTGAAATATAAGATTACACTTCCGATTTTGAAAGGAGATCCGGAGCCTTAGCCCCGAGAAGTCTCCTTACTTTTCGGCTTTTTCCGGGAATGTAGGAACACATTTCATTAGATACATGATTTTCCGCTGACGCTTGTACATGTAAGGGCTGGGTTTTCCGGAATTGTATTTTCTTGGATTCGGCAGACTGGCTGCAATAAGTGCACATTGTTTGCGAGTGAGTTGAGAGGCCGTGGTGTGAAAGTGAGCTTTCGCCACGGCTTCTGCTCCATATATACCATCTCCCATTTCGATGGAGTTCAGGTAAACTTCCATGATTCTTTCTTTATCCCATATCAGTTCAATCAGTACCGTGAAATAGACTTCGAATCCTTTTCTTACCCAGGAAGAGGAGGGCCATAGGAATACATTCTTAGCTGTCTGCTGGCTGATGGTACTTGCTCCTCTGGCTTTCTTACGCTTTTTGTTTTCTTCAATAGCCTTGCTGATTTCCTTGAAGTCGAACCCGTTGTGGCTGGCAAAACGGTTGTCTTCAGAGGCAATGACCGCCATCGGAAGGTGACGTGATATTTTTTCTTTAGGTACCCATTTGTGCTTCATGGCCACTTTCTCACCTTTTACCAGTTGTTCTACACTTCGTATCACCATCAGGGGAGTGATGTAGACCGGAATAAATCTTAAGGCAACGACGGAAAGAATGGTAGATGCAAAGAAAAAGATAATCAGATTACGTATGTATCTTAGAATTCGTTTTCTGTTCATTAGTGTTTGATGTGGGGATGAAAATTATGCCGAGTCTGAAAGACCCGGCATAAGGATGTTTGTTACTATGAAAATTCGATTTATTGCAAAGTTCCAGCTTCAGCCTGTTGAATCATCTGCTGGCTGGCATACATATACACTTCTACACGGCGGTTTTCCTGACGGCCTGCAGCAGTTGAGTTGTCGGCTACGGGATTTTCTTCACCCATACCTGTAACAGACTTAATCTGGCTGGAAGAAGCGCCACAGGCTAACAGATAGCTTGATACACTCTGGGCACGTTCTTGTGAAAGGTCCAGATTCTTCTGGCGGCTCTGCTCTGCGGTACTGTTTTTCCAACCGGTATTATCAGTATATCCGTAGATGGCAACGTCCATGTCCTTGTTTTGGTTAAGCACGTTGTTGGCAAATTTGCTCAATGCAGATTTGGCAGGAGTACTTAATGTAGCACTGCTGGTATTAAACAAGATACCGGAGTCGAAAGTCACTTTTACGGCTTGTAATCCGTTGTTGTCAGTTACCTGCTCTACCTGTGCACCTTCAATCTGTTCTGCCTGTGCGGCAGCCTTGTCCATCTTCTTACCAATCAGTACACCGGCACCTGTACCTACGGCAGCACCTACAGCCGCTCCAATGGCAGCTCCTTTTCCGTGACCGGCGATACCTCCGATCAATGCTCCCAGGGCAGCTCCACTTCCTGCACCAATCATTCCACCTTTGGCTGTATTTGTCATACCACACCCGCTAAATACCAAGCATGCACTCAGTAAGATAGCCATAGAATTCATTTTCTTCATTTTGTTTCGTTTTTAGTCGTTTAGTTAATATGCAAATATAGGATAGTTTTTCATCGTTTCATTTACGCGGTGACGTACGGAAGCGATAACCTCTTCGTTGTCTACATTTGACAGTACGGTTTCAATCATTTCTGCAATTTCGTACATCAAGTCTTCTTTGGCGCCACGGGTCGTAATGGCCGGAGTTCCCAGACGGATACCTGATGTCTGGAATGCAGAGCGAGTGTCAAACGGTACCATATTCTTGTTGACAGTGATGTCGGCTGCTACCAACGCTTTTTCAGCTACCTTTCCTGTCAAATCTGGATATTTGCTGCGCAGGTCTACCAGCATAGAGTGATTATCTGTTCCTCCCGATACGATGGTGAAACCACGATCCATCAAAGCCTGAGCCAATACACGGGCGTTCTTCTGTACCTGAATTTGGTATTCTTTGTATTCCGGTTGCATACATTCGTAGAATGCTACGGCTTTAGCTGCAATGACGTGTTCCAGCGGGCCACCCTGAATGCCGGGGAATACAGCTGAATCCAGTAACTGTGACATCATCTTGATTTCGCCTTTCGGAGTTTTCTTTCCCCATGGATTAGGGAAGTCTTTACCCATCAGGATGATACCACCACGCGGACCACGAAGCGTTTTGTGGGTAGTTGAAGTTACGATATGTGCGTATTTCACCGGATTGTCAAGCAAACCGGCAGCAATCAGTCCGGCCGGATGTGCCATATCAATCATCAGGATAGCGCCTACCTTGTCAGCAATCTCACGCATACGTTTGTAGTCCCATTCACGTGAATAAGCAGAACCTCCGCCTACAATTAACTTCGGATGCTCTCTCAAGGCGATTTCTTCCATCTGGTCATAATCTACGCGACCCGTCTCTTTGTTCAGGTTATATTCGCATGGAGTGTACAGAATACCTGAAGTATTTACTGCAGATCCATGAGACAGATGTCCACCATGTGCCAGGTTCAAACCCATGAACTTGTCGCCCGGATTCAATACTGCCAGGAATACGGCAGCATTGGCCTGTGCACCTGAGTGAGGCTGTACGTTTGCCCATTCAGCTCCGAAAATCTGCTTGATACGGTCGATGGCCAGCTGTTCGCTCTGGTCTACCACTTCGCATCCTCCGTAATATCTTTTTCCAGGATACCCTTCTGCATATTTGTTGGTCAGGCAAGAACCCATAGCCTGCATGACTTGTTCACTTACAAAGTTTTCTGAAGCAATCAGTTCAATACCTTTTAGTTGTCTCTGATGTTCTTTCTCAATGATGCTAAAAATAGAATCGTCTCGTTTCATGATATAGTTGTTTTAAAGTGAAAAATCCTGTTAGAAAATAACTCCGACCGAAAAACTCAGAATGTTTTTCCGTTGTTCCAGCTTAATTTTTCCTTCATTATGCGGAGCCTCGGTCAGGTCGGTGTTATAAGTGATAGAACGGATGGTGTTATGAAGCCCCACCTCGTAGCGGAAATCAAAGAAGATGTTGGATACGTTGACGGCCAGTCCCACGACTCCGCTGTACTGGAACGGATATTGCTCTTCCTTTATTTTCTGTTGGTGGAAGCCTGTAAATTCGGTTGAACAATGTTTCTCCCATACCCATGTCACCTTGGGACCTACGAAAAATGCCATTCCATACGGATGTACGTCAATGAACTTATAGCCGTAAAGAATGGGCAGGTCAAGTGTCGTCATTTTTTTCTTGATAAGGGCATTCTCCTTCAGAATTTCCGAGTTGGCTAATGTGCTGGGAATAGAAACACTTCCTTGAGTGATATTGCAGGAAAATTCCGGTTGTATGAAGTGGTGTTTCTTCATGTTGAAGCGGCAGAACACCGCTGCAAAATAACCTACTTTATAGTTATTTTGGGCAAGTTCCAGTTCTTTGCCGTTAATTGAAATCTCATCCGTAAAGAACATGGAAGAGTTGAAGCCGGCTTTCACTCCCAGGTTGAAGCGCGGCTGTTTCAGCGTAACCATGGGCGTAGTTACGGCCTGTGCTTGCAGCTCACATACTGCCAGCACACCGCTTCCAATGAGGGTGAATAGGGCTTCTTTTATCATAAATCAGTTATTTCTTTTTCTCTACCGACCATCCGAACTTGCCGATTTTCTCTCCTAATTCGTAATATCCCCCGTGGGCATAAACCAGTAGGTTAGATTGAGCCAGTTCAAATTTGCCAGTTTCCGAGTTCAGGTATTTATCGTCTGCTTTCACGTTGACTACGTCCGCAATAAACATGTGATGTGAACCTAAAGCGACGATTTCCTTTACCCGGCATTCAATGCAGAGGGGCGACTCTTCAATGAGAGGAGCCTGCACCATGGCTGCCTTTCCTGGAGTTAATTTCATCTCCTGGAACTTGTTGTAGTCTTTGCCTGAACGAACTCCGCACCAGTCTGTGGCAAAAGCCATATCTTTGGTGGTCAGATTAATGACAAACTCCATATTCTTTTTCAGAATAGGATAGGAGTGCCGTTCTGGTCTGACAGAAATGTAACACATAGGTGGGTTGGTACAGATTGTACCTACCCACGCTACGGTGATAATGTTATATTCTCCTTCACAGCTGCCACATGTAACCAAGGCAGCCGGAAGAGGATAAATCATTGTCCCTGGTTTCCAGTCCTGCTTCATGGTTTACAGAAGTTTGATGTTATCCTTCTGCTGTTCTTTTTCGCAGTAATGGCACTTCAACAAGCCTTTTTCCTTGTCGACAACGTGGAACCATGTTTGCATCGGCTCGTTGTTGGTGATACATTTCGGGTTGTTGCACTTCACGATGCCTCTCAGCTCGTCAGGCATTTCCACTTCTTTCTTTTCTACGACTTCATAGTCGCGGATGATATTCAGCTTGATTTTGGAAGCAACTACCGACAAGCGGCTGATTTCTTCTTCCGTAAAGAAGCGGTCGGCAATTTTGATGATTCCCTTCTTGCCTAATTTCTTACTTTCAAAGTTGTTGCCTATTGTGATGTTGGCATCTTCATCCTGCAGTCCCAGCAAGGATACGACTGTAAATAACTTATTGGAAGGTATATGGTCAATGACTGTTCCGTTTTTCAGCGCAGCCACCTGTAATTCTTTCTTTTCACTCATAGTTACTTGAATTGAATAGTTTCCGGATTATTTTTCAGTATCAGCTTTTACCTCGTCGAGTGTAATTCCTAACACATCGCAAAGGATGGCCTGGCGGGCATAAAGACCGTTCTTGGCCTGTTGGAAATAGTAAGCTTTCGGATTGTCGTCCACGTCATAAGTAATCTCGTTCACACGAGGAAGCGGGTGGAGGATTTTCAGGTTCGGGCGTGTATGTTCCAGCATCTTGTTGTTCAGGATATACACATCTTTCACTCTTTCATATTCCATCAGGTCAGTGAAACGTTCCCGCTGAACACGAGTCATATACAGAATATCGGCATCTGCAATGGTTTCTTCGGTGAAGTCAGTATGTTCCACGTATTTGATGTGATGTTCCTGGCAATACAGCTTGTATTCGTCCGGCATTTTCAGTTCGTCCGGAGCAATGAAATGGAAAGTAGGATTGAAGTGTCGCATAGCCATCAGCAGCGAGTGAACCGTTCTTCCGTATTTCAAGTCACCTACCAGATAAATGTTCAGGTTTTCCAGTGTACCTTGAGTCTTATAGATGGAGTATAAATCTAGCATTGTTTGTGAAGGATGCTGGTTTGCACCATCTCCGGCATTTACGATGGGCACCGGAGCCACTTCACTGGCGTAACGTGCAGCACCTTCCAGATAATGTCTCATTACGATGATGTCTGCATAGTTGCTCACCATCATGATGGTATCCTTCAGCGTTTCTCCTTTAGAAGAACTGGTCACCTTCGGATCGGTAAATCCGATGACTCTTGCTCCCAGACGGTTGGCTGCCGTTTCAAAGCTCAGACGGGTACGGGTAGATGGTTCAAAGAACAGAGTGGCAACTACTTTTTCTGCCAGCAGGCGGCGGTTAGGTTTCTTTTCAAACTCTCTTGCCATTTCCAGAAGATACATGATTTTCTCTTTGGAATGTTCGGCGATAGTAACTAAACTTCTATTTTCCATGTTAGCTGTTTTTGATTACTTTTATAATACCGGAGTTCAAAGGTAGGTAAAAAAAATAGAAATCCCACCGTTTTTAGGATATTTCGGACTACGTTTTCGCATTTAAGAGGATATTGCGGAAAATAAGTCTTTGTTACAAAGATTTTCCGTAAATTTGCGGCTTAAAAGTCTAATTAATGAATATAATAAAAGTATGAGAAAGATATTTATATATGCAATGTGGGGTTTTGTGTTCATCTGCATTGCCGCAGTTGCCATCGTTTTTACGGCCATTGCAAAAGGTAAAATAGGTTATGTTCCCCCGGTAGAAGAGCTGGAAAACCCGAATCTGAAGTTTGCTACTCAGGTCATTTCTGAAGACGGAAAGCTGTTGGGAACCTGGTCGCTTAGTAAGGAAAACCGCGTGTATGTGGGCTATGAAGACCTTTCTCCCCATCTGGTACATGCCTTGGTGGCCACTGAAGATGTGCGTTTTGAAGACCATTCCGGTATCGACGCCCGTGCTTTCATGCGTGCGGTTATCAAGCGTGGAATCTTCATGCAGAAACATGCCGGTGGAGGTAGTACCATTACCCAGCAGTTGGCTAAGCAGTTCTATTCACCGACAGCCGACAATGTAATGGAGCGTCTGTTGCAGAAACCTATCGAGTGGGTGATTGCGGTAAAACTGGAACGCTATTATACAAAGGAAGAAATTCTTACCATGTATCTTAATAAGTTCGACTTCCTGAACAATGCCGTAGGTATCAAGACAGCGGCTAAGACGTATTTTGCCAAAGATCCGAAGAACTTGAAAATAGAAGAAGCCGCTACCTTGATAGGTATGTGTAAGAACCCTTCTCTCTATAACCCTCGTCGTTTTAATGAACGTTCTCGCGGACGTCGTAATACCGTGCTCGACCAGATGCGTAAGGCAGGCTTCCTTACTCAGGAAGAATGTGATTCTTTGCAGGCACTTCCGTTGGTGCTGAAATTTCAGCCTGTCGACCATAAAGACGGATTGGCTACCTATTTCCGTGAATACCTGCGTGGCGTAATGACCGCTCGTAAACCGGACCGGAGCGATTACCGTGGCTGGCAGATGCAGAAATATTATGAAGATTCTTTGGCTTGGGAAACCAACCCGTTGTATGGCTGGTGTGCGAAGAATAAAAAGAAAGACGGTACTAACTACAATCTGTATGTAGACGGATTGAAGATTTATACCACTATCAATTCCCGTATGCAGCAGTATGCCGAAGAAGCTGTCTATGAACATGTAGCCAAATACCTGCAGCCTCGCTTCTTCAAGGAAAAGAGAGGGCGTAAGACAGCTCCCTACACCAATCAGCTGACACCGGAGGAAGTGGAACAGATTTTGAATCGCTCCATTCGTCAGAGCGACCGTTACCGTACCATGAAAGCTGACGGATGCTCTGAAGCTGAAATCATGAAAGCATTCAACACTAAATATGAAATGTCCGTATTCTCATGGGATGGAGAAAAAGATACAATCATGACTCCGCTTGACTCCATCAAGTATTACAAACATTTCTTGCGTGCAGGTTTCATGTCCATGGACCCGATTACGGGCCATGTGAAAGCATACGTGGGAGGACCTAATTACAACTACTTCCAGTATGATATGGCTATGGTGGGTCGTCGTCAGGTAGGTTCAACCATTAAACCTTATTTGTATGCGCTTGCCATGGAGAACGGCTTCTCGCCATGTGATGAAGTCCGTAATGTGGAGCAAACTCTTTTTGATGAAAACGGAAAAGCCTGGTCACCCCGTAACAGCTCCAAGTCGCATTATGGAGAAATTGTGACCTTGAAATGGGGATTGGCTAACTCCAATAACTGGATTTCAGCCTACCTGATGAGCAAGCTCAGTCCGTACGACCTGGTTCGCCTGATACACTCATTCGGTGTATTAAATAAGGATGTACAGCCTACCGTTTCCCTCTGTCTTGGACCATGTGAAATTTCGGTAGGAGAGATGGTTAGTGCTTATACTGCTTTTGTCAATAAAGGTATCCGCACCGCTCCGCTATTTGTTACCCGTATTGAAGATAATGATGGCAACGTCATAGCCAACTTCACGCCGCAAGTGAATGAAGTCATTAGTGAATCTACTTCTTATAAGATGCTCGTTATGCTGCGTGCCGTAATTAATGAAGGTACGGGTGGACGTGTTCGTCGCTTGTATGGCATCAAGGCTGATATGGGAGGTAAGACAGGAACTACCAACCGTAACTCCGACGGATGGTTTATGGGCTTCACTCCTTCGTTGGTATCCGGTTGCTGGGTAGGTGGTGAAGAACGCGACATCCATTTCGATACGATGCGCGACGGCCAGGGGGCTTCTATGGCATTGCCTATCTGGGGCATCTATATGCAGAAAGTCTATGCCGACAAGACATTAGGCTACTCTCAAGACGAGACTTTCGATATTCCAGGTGATTTCGATCCTTGTAAAGACCGTCTGACAGAGATAGAAGAAGAAAATACCACACGTCTTGATGACGTATTCTTCCAATAACAAAGAACGGCGGGAAGTTGCTTTTCCAACATGCAACTTCCCGCCGTTTTCTTTATATTCCCGCTTTCTCTTTTGAGAAATCAGTCTTATACTTTCTTTACGTATCCTACTGGCATTTCCACGATGGCATAGCCCAGATGGTCAATGCGTATCATCACCTGCGAGTGTCCTCCTATTTCTACCAGCTCACCTTGAAGACCTTTCAGAGAGCCTTTGATTACTTCTACCTGTTCCCCTGGGGCCAGCGGCTCATTCTGGAACCGTACAGTCTCCTCGGAGTAATCCAGCATGAACTTAAACTGTTCCATCTCTTTGTCTCGGATAATGGCCGGTCGTCGGGTTGCCGGGTCTATCAAGCAGCCCGTTAGCGACGGAAAATTCTGAAGCAGCTCAATTCGTCCTTTTTCATCCGTGCAGATAAAAATCAACATCGGGATTACGACCTGCTTGATTTTCTTTTTCCGGTCACTCCATTGACGCACCACTTCCTGTATGGGTAAGAAATGCTCCACGTGGAGCATTTCTAATTTTTCTGCCGTTTTTTTCTCGTGATGCATTCTTACGTAGAAAGCATACCAGTGTCTCTCTATTTTTTCTTCCATTCGGATTATACTGTCTGATGATTGATGCAGATACCCTTCAGGTACCATTCATACAAGCGGTGAATACCTTCGTCTATTTCTACTTTATGGTGCCATCCCAGGCTGTGCAGCTTGCTTACGTCCGTCAGTTTGCGCAGTGTGCCGTCCGGTTTCGATGCATCCCAGCGCAGTTCACCCTTGAAGCCGATTTCCTTCATGATTTTCTCTGCCACTTCGCGGATAGACACTTCCTTGCCCGTACCCACGTTGATGTGGCAGTTACGGATTTCAGTAATACCGTCTGCATTCTTTTTTGACGCATCATACGTCTGTTTGAAGTCCACATTCAGCAACACATGTACGCTGGCATCCGCCATTTCCTCGCTCCACAGGAACTCACGCATCGGCTTTCCCGTACCCCAAAGCGTAACCGCTTCCGGTGTGATGCCGAACTTCGCCAGCTTTTCCAGAATCTCCTCGTCCGTATTACTTCCGTTTACACCTTCCACCGGGCGCAGGTTGATGTCCTTGCGTACCGCATCCCAGTCGCCCTCGTTCAGGCATTTCGCCAGGTGAATCTTGCGGATCATGGCCGGCAGTACGTGACTGTTTTCCAAGTGGAAGTTATCATTCGGACCGTACAGGTTGGTTGGCATTACGGCGATGTAATTCGTGCCATACTGCAGGTTGAAGCTTTCACACATCTTCAGTCCCGCAATCTTTGCGATGGCATACGGTTCGTTCGTATATTCCAGCGGGGAGGTGAGAAGCACCTCTTCCTTCATCGGTTGCGGAGCCTCACGCGGATAAATGCAGGTACTGCCCAGGAACAGCAACTTCTTCACCCCGTGACGGAAACTCTCGCCAATCACGTTCTGCTGAATCTGTAAGTTCTGGTAGATAAAGTCCGCACGATATTGCAGGTTGGCCATGATGCCTCCCACATGTGCCGCAGCCAGAATCACCGCATCCGGCTGTTCCTCGTCAAAGAACTTCTTTACCGCTATCGGGTCCAGCAAATCCAGTTCCTTGTGCGAACGTCCTACCAGGTTATTATAACCTCTTTCCTTCAGGTTATTCCAGATAGCGGAACCCACCAGTCCGTGGTGTCCCGCTACATATATCTTCGCTGATTTGTCCATATTCGACAAATTAATTGTTTATTGTTTCAGAGACAGAAGAACAAAAGAACATATAATCTTCATTATTAATTCTTCGTTCTTCATTCCTCATTCTTCATTATTTCACGATTCCCTTCTCCAGATACTCTGCCAGGTTCGTGCGAATCTGTTCTCCCGCCTTTTCTACGGCCACTTTCGCCATATCCGCATCCACCATGATTTTTACCAGTTCCTCAAAGGTTGTCTTCGACGGATTCCAGCCTAACTTAGCCTTCGCCTTTGTCGGGTCACCCCAGAGATTCACTACGTCTGTCGGGCGGTAGAAATCCTCGCTTACCTCTACCAGGCACTTGCCGGTAGTCTTGTCGTAACCCTTTTCGTTGATACCTTCACCCTTGAATTCCAGTTCGATGCCCGCATACTTGAATGCCAGGTAACAGAATTCACGTACACTGTGCTGCACACCCGTAGCGATGACGAAATCTTCCGGCGTTTCATGCTGCAGAATCAGCCACATACATTCCACGTAATCCTTGGCATAACCCCAGTCGCGCAGTGAGTCCAGGTTACCCAGATACAGCTTCTCCTGTTTTCCCTGTGCAATGCGGGCTGCAGCCAGCGTAATTTTACGGGTTACGAAAGTTTCTCCACGACGTTCCGATTCATGGTTGAACAAGATACCCGAGCAACAATACATATTGTAAGCCTCACGATATTCTTTTACAATCCAGAAACCGTACAGTTTGGCCACTGCATACGGGCTGTAAGGATGGAACGGTGTGTTTTCATTCTGCGGCACTTCTTCCACCTTTCCGTAAAGTTCCGAAGTAGATGCCTGATAGATGCGGCAAGTATCTTTCAGTCCGCACAGACGGACAGCCTCTAACACGCGGAGTACACCTGTTGCATCCACGTTGGCTGTAAATTCCGGAGAATCAAAACTTACCTGTACGTGGCTTTGTGCAGCCAGGTTGTAAATTTCCGTGGGGCGTACCTTGCTTACCACTTGCAGAATACTCATCGAGTCACTCAAATCTGCATAGTGCAAGTGAAATTTCGGTTGTCCTTCCAGATGTGCGATACGTTCGCGGAAGTCCACCGATGAGCGGCGGATGGTACCGTGTACGTCATAACCTTTTTCCAATAAAAATTCAGCCAGGAATGATCCGTCCTGTCCTGTAATACCTGTGATTAGTGCTACTTTTCTTTCCATAAATAATCAAAATTTTACTGCGCAAAGATATAGAAAAAGCCCCGTACTGCCAATGACAGCCGGGGCTTTTCTTCTGATTATATGCCTTTTGCTTTAGAATTTCTTAAACTTTAATATGGCATAATCAGACTCTAAGGTCATGTATTTCCCGTTTGTTTCCACTACCTTGAACGTTGTATTCACATTGTTTAGTCCATAAGGTTCCAGTTCCCATACCTCAGCCGGGCGGGAGTTTTCTGGAAGGTCATACGTGCTCATGTCGTTCATGGTGATGCTATTACTTGCTTCATCATACTGGTATCTTCCACGGAAAGGAGTTAATCCCTGTGGTCCTTGCTTTTCTACTACTTCCACTACCCAAAGTTGGATGCTGTAGTAAATACGTTCGCACGAATGCACCTTATTGTCCGCTTTTGTAGTAAATTCCAATAATTGCCAGTGTCCTTCAATCTCAGTGTTTATCGGTTCCTTCTTGCAGTCGTTGCATATCATGGCCAGTACCATCATGCAAAGCCCTATATAGAAAATTCGTTTCATACTTCTTTTCTTTAATTAAAAAATCACTCCAGTTTTTCTGATGGTCAGCATGCCTCCTGTAGAATTACCCAAGTAATTGCCTCGGTCAAGTCCTAGTGCAGCCGAAGCACTCCATCCCTTTGCCCATTTAGGTGTATAAGTTGCTTCATAGAGCGAATTGAATTGTTTCCGCTGTTGGTCAAGAGGGTTTCCGTATGTACCCCAGTGCCGGGCAAATGAAATCAGCATGCGGTATCCCCACTCTGAAGAAAGTTGTCCGCTGATGCCCAGGTGATGTGCTCTTACGCGGTTACTCCGGAATGAAATACTATGGTCTGCATTATAGGCTGGTCCTGGAAGCAATGAGTTGCCCATGCCCATACCTTGGTGCTGCCAACCTCCATAGATATAATGATTGTAATAATTATCGTTGGCACTGATTTGGTATTCAGGGAACTGCCCCCAAAAGCTATCAAATAACAAGGGGCCTGTTTGGTCTTTTGTGCAAAGTCCTTCCCATACGGCCGACGTTATCCACCGGTTTTTCGGGAAAGTAATTTCCAGTCCGATTTGTCCGTCTTTCCAGCGTCCATATTCCCAAAACATCTGCGATGTATCTTCAAAATAATGCTCCAGATAAGCCCGGAACTTCCATTGTCCCACATAATAATTCAGTGCGAAGTTCCAGCTTCCTAACATGTTTCCTTCCACGTTTACTTGTTCTCCTTCGGGAGTATCACTTCCTCCCGTTTGAGGGAAAAAAGCTTTCCAGTAAGCCTTCAAATTGTCCGGCATATCCAGTACCTTCTCTGTACTTCCATCTTCCAGTTTCAGATAGCGGTCACCACCAAACTGTGTCGCCATCAGAAGGCCAAATTCAAACTCCAATGGCAGTTTTTCCTTGTTCCCTAACCGCAGCATGAGCGATTTGCTATGGTAAAGCACATCCTTTGTGAAATACTGTCCCGGACGTACAAAATCCTTTTGCCAGCCATTGTCTGTAAATGAACCGTATGCAATGTGTCCTTTAAAAGCCAGCCATCCTTTTGTGCCCGGCACGTTTAGAAACTCCTTGATTTCTCCTCTGATTTGTGGAATCGGCTGCGTGTTAGGACCTTCCACCATCATTCCGCTACTTAGTGCTGTGTTCTTGGTCAGCGGAAAACCCGGGCGTTCCTTACTTCCGATGCTCAGTGTCAGCATCTTCCAGGAAAAATCACTGTATATCTGATGAATGAACACATCTTGCGCCTGATGAATTCCTCCCGCCATGTCTAGTCCGGCTTCAATACGCCATCCGCGTTTGAATTGTTTCTCGTAAGAGATTCCTGCCAGCAGATATCCCGAATTTGGATTTGTGCTTCCTAATCCGTAACGGTTACCTGTAAACCACAATGGAGCATACGTACCGTCTCCGGCAGTGGCTCCTAATTCTACGTGATAGGTGAGGGAGGAGTTTTCACTCTGTCCAGAAATGGATGTGCATAAAAATAAGCCACAGATTATTAGTAAGTGTTTTTTCATTTGTTTTTTGTTTTTATCAGATCATTATTTTTCGTCTGAACTTTGTACATCCCAGTCTTTTATTGTACCTGTTTCAGATGAAAAGCTGATACCGACTTTATATAATTTTCTTTTATCATTTTTATATGGATTCGCATATCCCTTGGATTCAATTTGTTGAAGGGCTTCTTTAGCTGTACTGTTCAGTTTAAATTCAAAAATATATACGAATTTGGGTGTTTCTATAATGCAGTCCACTCTTCCCTGGCTTTGTTCCTTTTCGGTATATACCGTGTACACGCTCATTAGTCGGAGAATCAGATAAAATGTATAATGGAAATACCGTTCTTTTTCTCGCTCATTTTCTTTTCTTCGCATGGTATAGGGTATTTCTGCGAGAAAAGCTGTAAGTATGCCATGGAATTTTTCCAGATTCCCATCTTCCAAAGAAAATACCATTTCTTGTGCAATATTACGTGTATCCTCATTTGTTTTAAGATAGTTGGATGCTATTAAGGTCAGTAATCCACTTTTCACCTCATTGTTTGGAAAATCCAGCATGAAGCGGTTTCTTCTTTTGTCGTAATCTTTAATAGTGAGATAACCACTTTGAAAAAGCATAGGCAAAGGATTTTCCGCATGTGCTTTATAGTCCATAAAATTACTTGAGTCATAATATTTCCCGGTAATTTCGTTGATGTTCTCATCCGATAAGTTCAATAACCGGATTAAGTATTCAGGCGTGCCCGAACTGAACCAGAAGTCATAAGGGCGTTTGGAGTCGAATGCATTCAAAATGCTGAATGGGTTATAAATATCCTTCATCCGTTCACTGAAATGATAACCATCATATTGCCGTTTCAGAATCTGTTTCATTTCGTTGGCAGTACATTCTTCTCTTTTCGCCATTTCTTGGATTGAAGTTTGAAAATACAATTGCAGTTCCTCTTCTGTGATACCGCATATTGCCTCATATTCTTCATTTATGGTGATATCTTTCGGACTGTTGAATCCACTGAAGACACTGACCTGAGAGAATCTGGTTACTCCTGTTAGAAATACAAACTGAAGATATCTGTCAGCCAGTTTAAATGTAGAATAAAAAGCTTTCAGTATATCACGGTTATGGTTGAGCAATTTTTCGTCACGGTCCAGTACATCCAGCAGCGGCTTGTCATATTCATCCACCAGGACCACAGCTCCCCGCTGATATTTCTGGGCTGCTGCCCTTAATACATTCTCAAATCTGGAACCCAAGTTGAAGTCAATTCCTGGATTTATTTCGTATATCCTTTCCCAAGAAGAAATATAGCCTTCCAGCTTAGCTTCCAAAGCCCTTGGCTGGTTAAAGTTTACTCCATTAAAATCAATGTGAAATACCGGATAGGCAAGCCAGTTATTTTCCAGTTCGCTTATTTTTAGCCCCTCAAACAAGTCTTTTCTACCCTGAAAATAATTTTCCAGCGTAGATAGCAGAAGGCTTTTCCCAAATCGTCTCGGGCGGCTGAGAAAGTATATTTTCCCTCTTGTTACAAGTGAATATATTAAATCAGTCTTATCTACATAGATATATCCATCCATTATGATTTGTTCGAATGTTTGTATGCCTATAGGATATTTCATATGTGTAAAGATAAAATAATGATACCGTATTGGAATTAATCTTTCTTTTTCAGTTCATTCTTGAAGTCATGATAAATATCTTTCCCGAAAAGAATCCATGCAGATTCAAACACAAAAGCTAAAAATGCAAAAGCAATGATGATGAGCATTTTCTTGGGAGATGCCGGAGCAAGTGGTACGGTGGCTGGTTCTACTACGGCAAACACCGGTTTGGCCTCCTGTACTTTCCCACGCAGAACCTGCAGCTGCCCCATGGACTGGCTATAGATTTGTTCTGCTAAAGTTAGATTCTTCTGTAATCTTTCTTTTTCAGAAGTCACGGTCTGAAGTATGACATTGCGGTTGGCATCTGCAAATTTGGCATATTCCTGTTGGGCTTCAAAATACTCCTTCTTGTATTGTTCGCATAAACTAAGCTGGAAATCATAATCCTGTTTTGCTTTGCGGGTACGGTAATCGGTGATGTATTCCTGTAGTTTGTGTACAGCACTGTCTGCTACGATTGCAGCTGTAAGCGGGTCTTGCAGGGAAACAGTGACTTTCGTCATATTGCTTTTTTTGTCTGTTTCCACTTCCAATACTTTTTTTAGCATCCCTATTCTTCCGCTTTGTTCTGGAGTGAGACGAAATGGATCAATTGCTTTTATGCTATCTTTTTGTCCTTCTTTAAAAAGTGATTTTATTCCTCCTATAAGCATTCCGGGAGCTCCCATTACATAACTCCACCAAGGTCTTTTTTCTGTATTCAGGTAATCATAAAGTATAATGCTGTCCCCTTTTGGGGTATGAATAGGTATTTGAAGCATTTCCAAGGCAAAAGGATTAGTCTTTACAATCTCTGGAAACATGTTAAAAGTCAGCGCATCTTCTCCAAATCCGGTAGATGAACTTCCTAAACCGAACATAGAGGCTATGCCAGATAATCCACTGGTACCGTTGACCCCGGATTCAGGAGAAAGGCTGACATTGACCTGATAGGTTTTAGGCAGACTGAATCCTATGATTGCTCCTGCAATAATTCCTACTCCAATGGCTTTATATAGACTTTTGCGCTTTCGTATTAGTTTATGGAATAGGGTAACTAAATCTATTTCTGATACTCCTTGTTGTTTATTTTCTTCTATCATATTGTTTATTAATTGTATTGTTGTAATGATATTAATATATTTAAGAATGAATTTTCAATTTGTTCATATTTTTTGAATTAAGTAGAAGTGTAATTTGATGTAGGGATAGAAAATAATTACTCTAATTGGTCTATTGCAGATTCATATTTTTTAATGATTAAGTCTATATTGAACTCTTTTTCCATTTTTTTTCTTCCATTTTTTCCCATTATTTTTCTTTCTTCTGGGGATAAGTTGATTATTTTCTCCATTGCAGAAGCTAAACTTTCAACATTTTGGGCTTCACATAAAAAACCATTATATCCATCTTCGACGACTTCTTTACATCCTATATTGTTTGTCGTAATAAGTGGCTTACCGGATGCTGCTCCTTCCATTAAACATAATGGAACTCCTTCGCGATAAAATGAGGGAAGTACGACACAAGTACATTTATTGATATAATGTCTTACATCCTCTGTTTCTCCTAAATAACGTATAATATTTTGATTATTCCATTCTTCTAATTGTTTTTGAGGAATTCCTTTGGGATTATTTACATCAATTGGACCTAATATTAAAAATTGAACTTTAGAATATTTCTTCTTTAATAATTTTGCAGCATTTGCAAATACTCCTACACCTTTATCCCAAAGCATTCGACCAATCAAAATAAAAGTTATTTCTTCATTCTGACTGTCTTCATGAATTTTAAAATAATCTAAATCAATTCCTTCTCCTCTTAAAAGTTTGGCCTTTGATGCGGGTATGATTTTCTCTGATATAAAAGAATTGATGTCTTCTTGATTTAAAAACCATACTTGGGGAGCTTTTTGGAATGCTAATTTATATAGTTTTTTGGCTATTATACTAATGTAACTTTTTGTATTAAATATATATCCCAATCCTGTAGTTATAGGTATATATGGAATGCGAAGTAAAGAGGCTGCAATGCTTCCATATATATTAGGTTTTATGGTGTAAAAGAAACATCCAGAGGGTTGAATTTGTTTGAATATCTGGTAATATTTGAAGCATAGTTTTATATCACTAAAAGGGTTAGTTCCTTTTCTGTCCAGTTTGATAGGGATAAATTTGCATCCTATCTCTGTTAATTTTTTATCAAATACATTATCTTTTGGAGCTATAACATAAACATCGTATCCTTTATTGATGCAATGTTTAAATACTTGTCTTCTAAAATTATACATGCTCCACGCTGTATTTCCTGAAAATATTAGTTTCATATTTAAGTTGAAAAGATAGTTGTAAAAGGAATATATTCAGTCTTAAAAGATATAATAGATGAATAGAGCCTTAAATAAAAATAGCTACTGATTAAAATAAAAAGTAATGCTCTATTATATAATGTTTTTTGATGATAAATAATGTACGGGATAAGTATTACTTGCAAGCTATCCATATACACAGCTATACGTGCTAGTGATATGCTTAAAGGCAAAGCCATAAAATAAAGTATTGTTCCTAAAACATATAGATTTGTTAGACCATTAAAGAAAGGCGAGTTGTGTTTTAATCTATATTTGCAGTAAAATATGAGGGTTAATACAAAAAATCTGTTAATGAATCCTTTTATTAAAACTGTAGTAGTTGATATCGCCATAGAGTTATCTTCACTACCTAATTCAAGATAACCATTTATTTTTGAAGAAATGATACCTAGGCCTAATCCTCCAATTATATTAAGAAATAATTTACCAACTAAAGTCCCGATAACTAGAGCACTAATAATTGATATACTGTAATATTTTGCAGAATAGTTTTTGTGGAAGACTGGATAAGCCAATAAAAAAATTAAAGATGTTCTATGAAATAAAGAAGCGATTAATACACATGCAATAAAATTCCATTTTTTTTGAGTTATGATGTAGTATACAGACCATCCAGTAATTGCTACTGCTACATTTTGCCTTACATACATAATATGTGCAAAAGATAAAATGCAAAAAGAGAGGAATAATGATGTTATAGGATATTTTGATAGTGTAATATAAGTACGCCCTGTACAAGTATATATTATAGTAGAAAAAAGGAATAAGACACCAGTATAGCTATTAAATAGGAATTTTCCCAAATGATTTACAAAATTATATCCAGACTCCATACCATTGTTAAAATTGTTCCATGGTTTATCAATCCAGGTATACATTTCATAATATGACTCCCAGTCTGTTCCTGTTTTCCAACGAATAAATGATAATATAAAAAAAATGAATAAGAATAATGAGAATATAATGATACTATATTTCTTGTTATTGCTTATAACTTCTAAAAAAGAAGTCAAAAAGAGTGATATGAAAATAATAATGTAAAAAATCACATTTATAAATTTTTTGTCATTTCTAATAGAATATCAGCTGAATGATTCCAGTTTAAAATTTCATTGGCAGTGATATAAGCTTTTTCTCTCATCTGTATTATATCTTCTGGATGTTGATATAATTTAATAATAGTATTAGCTAATTCTTTTATGTTATTTGGTTTTATCAGTAAGCCTGTATTATTATAAATCTGTTCTGATAATCCTCCAACATTGGTTGCTACAACCATTTTTCCAAAACTATAAGATAATGGAATAACTCCAGATTGTGATGCTTCTATATATGGTAGTATTAGCATGTCAACATCTTCTATGAGTGATGAAATCTCTTTATCGTCTATCCAGCCAATATGCAATTCTATATTTTTTTGCATTTTGTTAATAAGATTTTTCTCTTCATAAGTAATTTCGCCATTTCCTGCAATTCGTAGTTTTATATTTGGTATCTGAGGGATGACTATGCTTAAAGCTTGTAGTAAGATGGACAATCCTTTATAAGGGTAAATTCGTCCAAAAAATAAAATACGTTTATGGATTGTTTTTAGATCTGGTTTATATTGTTTAGGAAGATAAGAAGTAAAGCATGCATGGGGGATAACTATAATATTTTGCTTATCTATTTGGTATTTTAAATGTACTTGTTCAATGAATTTTTTACTTAGTACTATAATTTTATGGGAACGTTTTATTGTGATGTCAAATAGCCTCGCTATTAAATAGTTTTTTTCGCCCATATGTTGTTCTACATCATGGATTGTGGACACAATAGGTATACGTGATGGTATTAAGTAAAAACTTAAAAGAGAAAGCATTGGTATATAAATAAAATCAGGTTTGAATGCTTTAATTTGTGCTTTCTCTTTTTGATATTTGAAAAGTCCTTTGATGAGACTTAAAACAAAACTAAATTTATTGGTATATGTGTTAATGTATAATATATGTAAAGAAGAAAACTCTTTTCTTAAATTTTCCCATTCGCTTTTATTTTCTATTTCTTTTGACAATATGCATTGAATTATGCATCCTCTTTTTAATAGAGCATTTGTCATTTCTATAGAATAAGTATTACCAGCTCCTTTTCTACCTAAATAGAGTAAAGTGATTCTTCTCATAATATTTTCTTTAAATTTTGTATTGTATTTTCGAAACAATATAATTGTTTAAAAATTGAACGGGCATATTCACTCGCCTTTTTTACGGATTCAGGATCCTCTTTTAATTTGTTTATGCTTATAATCATATCTTCTTTTGTGTTAGCCAATCCACCAATTTTACAAAAATCTAGTTTATATCCTTCAAATGCCTCTTTAGTTCCAATGATAGGGCAACCATACATAAGAGCTTCCGCCGTCTTAGTTTTCATACCTCCTCCCGAAAAGATAGGTAAAATAACAGCATCTGTTTGATAGTAAAATTGGGCTAGATCTTCTACATATCCGTATACTTCAATGTTAGATGTTGATGTGAATATTTTATCCATTCCGTTTCCTACTATCTGTAATTTACAATTTTGTAATTCAGGTAAAATGTTTTCTATAAACCATTTAACTCCTTCAATATTTGCAAAAAAAGCAAAACCAACGAAAAGTAAAGTAAATTGAGAATTAATGGAACTTTTTGCTTTTTTTAATTCTGGTTGGAATTTGTCAATAAAAGTCGTAGGTAGTAATATATCGGCATTCAGCCCATATATTTGGTTTAGTAGTGAATTGTCTCGTTCGTTTAATACTATAAGTTTATCTGCTAATTTGCATGCAAGAGATTCATTGTATTTAGTTACTTGCCTTACTATCCAGTTCTTAAAATTTGGATTAATTCTATATTCTTCAGCAGTATATTGTTTTTCTATGTTATGGAAGAAAATGTAAATGTGTATATTGGGAAATTTCTTTTTAAGAATATAGGCTAATTTCCCCAATTTAGAAGAAGCTAGAAAAACAGAAGTTATATTATTCTTTTCTATATATTTTATTATATTTTTAGCTGTTCGGGAGGATAATCCAAGCATATAATAATTTAATAAATTAATAAAAGTTGTAATAGAATTTCGGCATTTTATAGGATATATATAAAACTCATTAGAATATAATTCTTGTAGAGCTAATATATTTCTTTTGTTTACCCAATCTCCTCCGTTTGTTGTTTTTTCAGGATTATCTCCAATATATAGAATATTCTGTTTCATTTCTTTTCGTCACTATTTTGGGGGGCGTTTTTATATCTTTTAATTAATAGTGTAATATTGTTAGGCAATATTTTTTTTATTATGTTGCTTATATTACAGAGTGTAATATCCTTATAATAAGATATTTTCCAGATTGTTTTTTTAATGTTCCCATTAATATAAGCGTTTTCTTTCATTGCTAAGAAATGCTGCCTTGCAGAAATTCCTTGTATGGCATCGTAGTTAGCTACACAAATTGGTATATGCAAGAATTTTTTGTTGGCCAAAAATTGGTGATAGAAGAAATCATAATCTCCTGCGATTTTGTATTTCGTACTGAATTTTTGTGTCTTAAGTAACTGAGTTTTTGTAAAAGATGATTGATGCGAGAATATCATGTGCTTTATTATTAAGTTTAAAGGTAAAGCCTGATATATCTTAGTTCCCCAATCATAAATAAAATTGGCATCACCATAAATGATTTCAGCAGTTGTTTTTTCTAAGAAATTGCAAATAGTGGATATACTTTCACATGAATAGAATGTATCACCTGCATTCATGAAATTAATCCAATCTCCGGTTGCCTTATTAATACCTTTGTTCATTGCATCATAAATACCTTTGTCTGGTTCACTTATCCAATAAGATATTTTATTTGAGTATTTTTTTATAATATCAACAGTACCATCTGTGCTACCTCCATCAATGATAATATATTCTATATTAGAATATGTTTGATTTATAACAGATAATAGGGTCTTTTCGATGTAGTCTGCTGCATTAAATGCTACAGTAATTATTGTAACTTTTGGATTTATCATAAATATAAATGTTGTTTTTGTTAACGCGTAGGTACTCAATTTTAGGATACCCACTTTTAGATGAGGCCTGCTGGATTTCGTTTAAAAGAGTCTACAAGTTTAGTAATTATTATCTGCATATTATGGAAAAATTTTCGTAATTTTATTCTTCCATTTTTCAATTGTTTTATTGTCAATTGAAGTATTCAATGTCATTTTTGTGGATAAAAATCTGTCATCAGAAGCTCTAGTTAGCTTCAATTCTTATAAAGATTCGCCACTATGTTATAAAATTTCGTCCTTATTTTCTCTATGATTCCTGTGTTCTCTTTTTGGTAAATCTCATTGTACTGAACTTTCCTGAGATAATTGTAAGTTTCCAATTTTAGG
>OCQB01000757.1_pt1 | contig 30724 bp, 27 predicted proteins | sample 1538631 | NCBI WGS metagenome assembly OCQB01 (sample SAMN04571713, study PRJEB22368) | human gut metagenome | biome: human gut; material: stool | host: Homo sapiens | place: Luxembourg | collected 2012-10-19
AATCGCGAAAAAGGGTCAAGGGAGGAACTCCCTTGCAGGGTGCAGGGGCAGCGCCCCTGCCGGAGTCCAGAGGCAGAGCCTCTGGTAGGAGGTACTTGTTATGAGTGAAGAAATGATAGAACGGCATCAAGGAGACGAAATGATTCGCCTGACGCTGATGGATGGTCAGGTGCGCGTGATGATGTGCGAAACGACGCAGATGGCACAGCGCGCGGCGGATATTCATGGCGCAACGCCCGTCTGCACGGCGGCGATGGGGCGGCTGATGACCGCGACGAGTATGCTCGGCGTGATGATGAAGGGCGATAATGAGTCCGTGACGGTCAATGTCCACGGCGACGGCCCGATGGGAACCATCGTGGCGGTGGCGAATCACGGCGACGTGAAGGTCTGCGCGGATGATGCGCGGGTCGAACTCCCCCTGCGCGCGGATGGCAAACTCGACGTCGGCGGAGCGATCGGGCATACCGGGCGCATGACAGTCATCAAAGACTTGGGGCTGAAAGAGCCGTATGTCGGCACGATTGAGCTGGTCAGCGGCGAACTCGGCATTGATTTCGCGCAGTATTTCACCGTGTCCGAACAGCAGCCGTCGCTGGTGTCGCTGGGCGTGCTGGTGAATGGCGACGTGGTGCTGAAGGCGGGCGGTCTGCTCGTTCAGCCGATGCCGGGGTGTGAGGAGGAAACGCTTGAGCAGCTTGAACTTCGCAGCCCGATGTTTGCCGACATCAGCCGCGAAATGACCGAAGCGCCCAAGGAGCAGCTGCTGGAAGACTGGTTCCGCGGCATGAAGCCGGTCGTCCTCGACCGCACGCCCCTGCGCTATCACTGCGGATGCAGCCGCGCGCGCATGGAAAAGGCGCTTATTTCGCTGGGGCGCAAGGAATTGCAGACCATCATCGACGAGGATACCGGCGCGGAGCTCGGCTGCCATTTCTGCCATCAGCAGTATCAGTTCACGACGGAGGAACTCAGGCAGCTGCTGGAAAAAGCAACGCGGGAATAAGGAGAATACAGCATGAAGTGCATCAATTTTGACGAGCGGTTCGCGGATTTCACGGCGAAGTGGATGAAGGAGCACCGCGGCGAATACAAGACCTACGACGAGATGGAGGACGATCTGCCTCGCGTGTACACGGAGTTCCTGAACATGCCCGCGAAGTGGCTCGACGGTGTGACACCCGGCGCGTACTTCATGCAGTTCGAGGACGCGAAGGACTTGGTGGACTGGATGGTGCAGTACTGCCAGAAGGACATCCCCGTGCCGGATATGCTGATGGAGCAGATTCAGGCGGTGGGCCGCCCGTGCGAGAAGCGCCTGCTGACCCTCCTGCGCGACGAAAGCGACGCCATCCCGGAGGAGGCGCGCATGACCGCTATCGGACTTCTTCGCGACATGGGCAGCACCTTGCCGAAGATGCTCTACATCCAGTGGCAGCTGAACCGCGAAATGAAGGATGATTTGGCGGACAACGCGCTGGACAGCCTGCGTGACATGGGCAAGGAAGCCTTGCAGCCGATGCTGGAAAACCTGAACAAGGCGAACGAAGCCGGTCAGGAAGCGCTCTTGGATGTGCTGGCGAACTTCCCCGGCCACGAGAACGTGTATCAGCTGGCGGTGCGCCTGTTCGAGAAGAACCCGAACCGCCGCGCCCTGTTCGCAAGCTATCTGGCGAAACTGGGCGACCCGCGCGCGCTGCCGGTGCTGATTGCCGCTGCGAACGAGGAAAACTGCCGCTACATGGACTTTATCGAGCTGCGCGCCGCCATCGAGGAGCTGGGTGGCGAAGCGCCGGAGCGCGAGTTCTACGACGACCCGGAATACGAGGCGCTGCACCCGATGGACGACGGGGACGATGACACGCCGATGCAGTAATACTATTCCCGAACTCACCTGAACCATCTGCTTGCGCCTTTTCCGCTCTGGCGTCCGGTCGTTCCATTTTGCGTAGCGCTGCTACGCTGCATTTCACTCTCGTTAGCCAGCACGAAAAATTCGCGGCGCATCTTGGTTCATTCTCATTCTGAAATAGTATAAGGAGCATCCATGGTAACACTGGCGGATATTCAGAAAAACGAGGACATCAAGGCGCTCATCAGCGCGGGCAACCGCTATCTGGCGGCGATGGGCTTCACCGAGCACGGCCCACGCCACGTCAGCTATGTCAGCAGGACGGCGGCAGGCATTCTGGCAGCGCTGAACTTTTCGCCGCGCGAGGTGGAGCTGGCGGCGATTGCCGGGTGGGTGCATGACGTGGGCAACTCCGTCAATCGGCATGACCACGGGCCGCTGGGCGCGGTGCTGCTGCTGCCTATCCTGCGCGAGACAGGCATGGCAATGGACGACGTGATGGAAATCATCACCGCGGTGGGCAATCACGAGGAGCAGAGCGGGTTCATCTCCAGCGCGGTTTCGGCGGCGCTGGCGCTGGGCGACAAGTCCGATGCGCACAAAACGCGCGTCCGCGGCGGCAAACCCGACCTGAACGACATTCACGACCGCGTGAACTTCTCCATTCAGGAGAACCGCGTGATTGTTGACCCGGTGAAGCGTATCATCCGCCACGAATTGACGATGGATGAATCGTCCTCGGTCATGGAATACCTGCAAATCTACATGAGCCGCATCGTTATGTGCGAACAGGCGGCGGCATTCCTGAAGTGCAGCTTTGATTTGGTTATCAACGGTCAAACCATCAACAATCGCCCCTGATGGAAGGAGAAAAGCACAATGCTATGCCCCAATTGCCACGCCTATGTGCCGTCGGACGCGGTTCGCTGCCCCCGATGCGGGATGCCGGTAAATCTGCCCGATGACGGCGAGAAGCAGGAGGACAGCGACCTGCTCTCCTTCCGGCAGGGGAGACATTTGGCGGCCCACCAGCAGGCACCGCAGCCGCCTAAACCCCAGCAGCGGCGGCGCAGAAACGCCTCCCGCGCCATGGAGGAGGACATGCCCGACGCGCCGCAGGAAGCAGCCCCGCATGACGCGGAAAAGCGCGTCTATGGCGAGGATGAGCCGTTCTATGACAGCGAAATCCTCAACCCCAGCCATGCGCCGGAGGAGGAGATTGCCTACGGAAAGCGTGCCCCGCGCGTACACGAGAAAGGCCCGAAGCGTTCCGCAAAGTATTTGCAGCGAGGCACGAACTGGATGGTTGTGCTGGTCTGCGCAGTTGTGGCGATGATTGGCCTTGCCTTTGGCGCGTATATGTTCCTGACAAAGACAGATCCCGGTCAGGTGCTGATGGCGCGCATGGGCAGGGAGGCGAACTCTGCCGCGCTCTGGCAGGTTGGTGAGGAGCGCATGAACAACGGCGACCTGAGCGGCGCGATTGACTACTTTGTGAAGGCGAACGAGCAGGACGGCAAGGAAAACGCGAACGTCTCCGGTCTGCTGATGCTGGGCAATGCCTACGAGGCCAATGGCGAGCTGGACAAGGCGGAAGAAGTGTACGCCTACCTGTACACCGACATTGTGCCCAGTGCGTCGGACGCCTACCGCAATCAGGTGCGTATCTATCTGGCGCAGGGGCGCGAGAAGGAAGCGGCGGAGCTGCTGGCAGTCGCCTACAAGGCCACGGGCGTAACGTCCTTCAACACACAGCGCACGTCCATCCTGCCGCCGACGCCCGGCGCGAGCGTTACAGCGGGCTACTACACCGCCAAGCAGACGATTACCTTTGCCGTGGCGGAGGATTATGACGTGTACTACACGTTCAACGACCTGAATCAGCTGCCGGAGGAAGGCACGCTGTACACCGGACCGATTGAATTGGGCGAAGGCGACTGGTCGCTGCGGGCAGTGAGCGTCAACGGTGATTTGGTCAGCGACGTGATGAAGGGCAGCTACCAGATTTACATGCCAACGCCCTTGCAGCCGGATGTTTCACTTGCCCCCAACACATACGACAAGCGTATCAGCATCACCCTGCGCCCCGGCACGCTGACGAAAGACCAGCTGGAGAAGAACCCCGGCTATGCTGCCACGCTCACGGACGAAGTGGCACAGAACATCACCATCTATTACACCATCGACGGCTCAACACCAGACGAGGACAGCCCGCTGTACACCACGGGCGAGAAAATCAAAATGCCGGGCGGCAATGTGACGCTGAAGGCGATTTCCGTCAACGGGTACGGCAAATCCAGCACCATCAAGGAAGTCGGCTACAAGTTCAACAAGAAGCCGTGGATGAAAACGATGATGACGGTGGATGACACATTGAGCGACTGGAAGCTCGGCACGACGACAAAGGAGGCTTTCACGCAAAAGTGCGGCGAGGGCACGGCGACGGAAACCGTGTACAACTACACCATCGGCATGGACATGGAAAAAGTCACTTACGACTGGGGCTATGCGTGCTTTGCGCGCCTGCGGACAGCGAATGTGCTGGTGGAACTGTACATGACGCGGGACGAGTTCACCGCGCCGCGCAAGACGCAAATTGGCAGCACGGAGGATGAAGTCGTCAGCGTCTACAAGGATTTCGGACAGGTGGAAAGTCCATCGGGCAACCGCGGGCTGTATGAGAGCGAGTTCAACAAGGGCAAAATCTACAAGCAGGAGGATGGCACGAAAATCATCCGCTACCGCGTCGAAACCGGCGACAGCCACATTTGGCAGCTGGATTATGAGTTGAACACGAGCGGCACGGTGGATGCGATTCGGTGGTCGTATGAGCCGTAAGGCAGGGCTTTGCGGCCGCACCTTCCGTTCCCTTCGCGGGGCGGGATGCTTTTGTCTCTTGACTTGCTCCGCCGCATGGGAAATCGCACCTGCGGAGGCGACGAGAATGCTGTCTCCCAAAAAAAGAAAAGCAGAAGCCGACATGATGCAGGCTTCTGCTTTTTTATGCACGAAACGTTTTCGGAAAATCCACTTGCGTAATAGCGTTTTTGCGTGCTGCACAGGTTTGGTTGACCGCAAAAAGCGCCGGGGATTCCTGAAAATGCGTCGAAAAGGCACTGATTATTCCGGCAAAATCACGAAAACGTGAACGAAACTGTGGAAAAACGATAGATAACAAATCAAATTTGAAAGATGGTGAGAATGAATGGAGCTTTCGTCGGATTCCCCACAAACGGAAATCAACGTGCTATAATGCCATCGAAAGGACGCGCGGAAGGCGAAAGACGCCGGAAAGATGGCGGAGCGCACCGGAGCGTCCCGAAAAAAAGCGTTTGAAGGGAGCAGGAAAAACAATGGGTGATATGCGGATTATGCTGGTGGACGACAACGGCGACCTTCGCCGGGGAATGCGCGACTATCTGGCGCGGCAGGAGGGCATGAAGGTAGTGGCGGAATGCCCGTCCGGTGCGGAGGCGCTTGAAGCGCTGGGCAAGGTGCGCGTGGACGTGATGGTGCTTGACCTTATCATGCCGCAGATGGACGGCTTTGCGTTGATGGAGGAAGTCCGGCGGCAGCAGCTGGCGAATCCGCCGCAGATTATTGTCGTATCGGCGCTGGGGCGCGACGACTTCATCATGCGCGCGGTGCAGCTGGGCGCACGGTTCTACATGGTCAAGCCGTTTGACATGGCGTCACTGGCGGCGCGCATCCGGGAAAGCTGCGGGCAGGGCGTTGTGCCGCTGGGAACGGCGCTGAACGCAAGCACACGCTCGCTGTCCATCGACGAAAAGCTGGCGAGCCTGTTCCTGACCATCGGGATTCCGGCGCACATCAAGGGCTACCAGTTCCTGCGGACGGCGGTGAAGATGGTGGTGGACAATCCGGACATGATCAACCGCATCACGAAGGAGCTGTATCCGAGCATCGGCAAGTACTACAACACTTCCGCCAGCAAGGTGGAGCGCGCCATTCGCCACGCTATTGAGGTCGCGTGGAGCAGGGGACGCATTGATACGCTCAACAAGGCGTTCGGCTGCCGCGTAGCAACGAAGGAGGATAAGCCGACGAACGGTGAGTTCATTGCCATGCTGGCGGATAAGCTGTCGCTGGAGCAGCGGTCGGCATCGTAATTCTGGATAAATGACACAGCAAAAGCGCAAAAGCGAGTGCTTTTGCGTTTAAGCTGCGGAAAAACGGGAATTACTCCTGCGGCTTGGCGTTGCGCTTGTTGTCCTTCGTCATCTGCATGACGAGCAGGTTCATCGAGCGCTGCTGGTCATCATCCAGCTGGCGGAAGTTGAGGATGAGGCGGAGTTCTGCATCCGTCAGGTTCGTGGGGATGAGTTCGCCTGCCGCCGGGTCATGACCGACAAGATAGTCGATGGACACGCCGAAGTAGTCCGCAATGCGGGTCAGAACGGCAATGTCCGGCTCGGTATCGCGGTTCTCATACTGGTTGATGGACTGCTGGCTGACCTTAACGAAATCAGCCAGAGCGCGCTGGCTCAGCCCCTGAGCGGTACGGAGTGCCTTCAAATTCGCGAGCATAGTAAGGAACAACCTCCTGTTATTTGACGTCGAGTAGTGTGGTCTTTCATTATTATATCATAACACAATTGGTTTGAAAAAGCAATAGCAGAAATAAATGAAGTTATCGCAAAATCACGAAAAATCGAAAGAAATTCAAAGTAGTTACAGCAAGATGCCGTTTTTGCGCCATTGATGCCCACTTTGTGCATTTTTGCGCAACCGCTTGACAAATTTCGCCATTCCTGCTATGATGAAAAAAACATCGTGCGGAGGGGCGGAAGTACATGATTTGGGGAATCGTGACGGCGGGAGCGGCACTGCTGCTCATTCTGGTCGCCTTGCTGCACGCACAGCGGCGCAGAAATCGACTGGAGAAGGAAATGGTGGAACGCGCGCGGACGACCGACCTGTATCGCGCGCTGTATCCCGTGCTGCGGACGGCGAACCGCTGCTGCGTTGACCGCGTGCTGATTCGGCGGGACGAGGTGCGCATTGTGCTCTTTAAGCCGATGAACAGCGTGTACCGCTTCGTATTTGAGGAGCGCGGCTTCGACCGTGTGAACGACCCGAAGGTGCTGAAGGCGCTCGCACTGGCGATTTCCGCGGACATGGATCACTTGCGCGACAATCGCTGCTATTCATTCAGCGTTCGGCAGGATATTACCGCACAGGGCGACAAAGTGTATTGGTATGAATACAACATTCTGCCATACTACAAGGACACACTGACGAAGGCGTGGTATCATCAGCCGGAAGTGGAGGACGGGATTATTCGCTGATGCAGCAGGATTTCCCCGGAAAACGGCGAATATAAGAAGAAGAAAACGCGGAGCATCCTCCGCAGAGAAAAACAGGAGGCGTATTCTCATGGAGATTTTGTCTGTCTATGATTCGGCTTTCAAGCCCTACGGCCGCGTGGTGGAGGGCTATCCGACGGAAGGGCTCGTCAAGGCGCTCGCGACGACGCCCTGCACCGACGGCGTGGTGTACCTGCCGCGCGTGGAAGTGCTGCACAGCGCGCCGAACGCCGCGAAAATCGGCGAAGGGCTGTACGGCGGAATGCCCTATGAGCTGGGCTACTGCAACGGCCACAACACGAAGCTGAACTGCCTTGAGTTCCACCGCGACAGCGAGTTCAACCTCGGCACGGACGACTTCATTCTGCTGCTGGCGACGCTGTCCGATTTGGAGGACGGCGAGCTGGACACCGCGAAGGTGAAGGCGTTCAAGGTGCCGGCGGGCGTGATGGTGGAAGTGTACGCGACGACGCTGCACTATGCCCCGTGCCATGCGGATGCGAAGAAGGGCTTCCGCGTGATGGTGGCGCTGCCGGATCAGACGAATACGGATTTCCGGCCGGAGGATGGCGCGAATAAGCTGGATAAGACGCTGTGGGCGCGGAATAAGTGGCTGCTGGCGCATCCGGATAGCTCGGAAGCGAAACAGGGCGCAGCGGTGCTGTTGAAGGGTGAAAATATCGACATCGCGGGGGACATTTAAGGGAAAGTTAAAAAAAGAGGATAAACACGCGGGCAAAGCAGGGAAGAGAAGCCAACTCAATCGCGCGAAGGGGTCAAGGGGGGGACTTCGTCCCTTTCTCTTTCCCCTTGCGGGGTCAAGGGGCGGAGCTCCCTTGTGGGGTTTGGGGCAACGCCCCAACTGTTCCGCGGGTGACCAGTATGCCAAACGCGCTCAACAAAGGCGCAGGCAGCGAAGCGTCCCTGCCAGTAACTTTGCGCTCCCGCAGGAGCGCCCTCAAGCTGCTTTTTTCAACATCTATGCTGTGTCGCGCCAAATGGGCGCGACCCGATAGCCGCTCTGCCCGCATTCCTCCGATAGTTACCACCCCCATTTCCCCGAATTTCCAAATGCTGAATTTTTGAGGAAACCCCTTGCTTTTTGCCGCAGAGTATGATATACTGTCAAGGCTTGATGTGTGCATACTCCAACAAGGAGGTGGATTTCCATGGGTAAGTTTTGCGAGATCTGCGAAAAGGGTACGCTGAACGGCAACAACGTCAGCCACTCCAACCGTAAGACCCACCGTACCTGGGCGCCCAACGTGCAGAGTGTCCGCGTGGTGGTCAACGGTTCTGCGAAGCGTATGAACGTCTGCACCCGCTGCCTGCGCAGCGGCAATGTGATGCGTGCGCTCCCCAAGACCCACGAGGAAGCGTAATCGTCCGCAAGGGTGGTTCCGTCACTTCTCAAGTAGAGTTTGCATCAATTTCCTCCGTCTGTTGTGCGACAGGCGGGGGATTTTTGCATGGGGAAAATCCTCCTTGGGGGCAAAAGGCAATGATGTTTGCTTAAGTAAGTTGATTTTTGTGTTGCAGAGGGTTTCGCCTCTGCGGAGGCGACCAGAGGGCAGTGAGAACAGACGAAGTCTGCGTTCGCCCTCTGGACTGCTTTGGATGCACATTTTTATAGTTGATTTTTTGTGTTGCTGGGGGATTCCGCTCCTGCGGGAGCGGGAGTTTGTGCGCAGGGACGCTTCGCTGCCTGCGACCAAGGTGCCATGCTTGACTTTTCTCTTTGAGTAGGTTTAACGGTGTAACAGTTGGGGCGTTGCCCCAAGCCCCACAAGGGACGCTGTCCCTTGACCCTGCAAGGGGGATCCCCCCTTGACCCCTCCGCGCGATTGAGTTGACTTCGCTACCATAGTCCTTCCGCGTGTTTATCCTTTTTTTCTTTTCCCCTATCCCTCCCCCTGTTCGCCTTTACAAGCGAACAGAAATCTGCTATCATGAGGGGGAAATGCAATCCTTGTCGGGAGGTGCTTCCTATGAATGTTGACCAGCTGGCGGAATCCCTCCGCAATGACCCTATGTTTATGCAAAACGTTGTCCGTTGGGATGTCCTTCCGGCGCGTCCGGCGGTGTATGAGCCGTTCCCGGATTCTCTTGATCCGCGGCTGCTTCCTGTGCTGGAAAAACGCGGGGTGCATCAGCTGTATCGCCATCAGGCGCACGCAATCCGCGAGGTGCTGGCGGGGCGGGATGTTGTGGTCGTTACGCCGACGGCCTCCGGCAAAACGATGTGCTATAACCTGCCGGTGCTGTCTGCCATTTTGCAGAATGATGACGCACGGGCATTGTATCTCTTCCCGACGAAAGCGCTCTCTGCTGATCAGGTCAGCGAACTGTATGAGCTGATTGAGGCGATGGGCGTTGATATCAAGACGTATACCTACGACGGCGATACGCCCGGCGCGGCGCGAAAGGCGGTTCGGCAGGCGGGGCATATCGTCGTGACGAACCCGGATATGCTGCACAGCGGGATTCTGCCGCACCATACGAAATGGGTCAAGCTGTTTGAGAACCTGCGGTATATCGTGATTGATGAAATTCATACCTATCGCGGCGTGTTTGGGTCGAATCTGGCGAACGTGCTGCGGCGGCTGCTGCGCCTGTGCGATTTCTACGGCAGTCATCCGCAGTTCATCCTGTGCAGCGCGACGATTGCGAACCCGAAGGAACTGGCGGAAACGCTGACGGGGCGCGAGGTCAGCCTGGTGGATGATAACGGCGCGCCGATGGGCGTGCGGCACTTCGTGTTCTACAATCCGCCGGTGGTCAATCGGCAGCTGGGCATCCGCAAGGGCGTTTTGCAGGAGACGCGGCGGATTGCGGGGCTGCTGCTGCAAAACGGGATTCAGGCGATTACGTTCGCGCGGTCGCGGCTGGCGGTTGAGGTGCTGACGAAGTACCTGAAGGACATGGTGCGCGACCCGCTGGGGAACGCCGGGCGGGTGCGCGGCTATCGCGGCGGGTATCTGCCGACGGAGCGGCGAGAGATTGAACGCGGGCTTCGTGCGGGACGGGTGGACGCGGTGGTGTCCACGAACGCGCTGGAGCTGGGCATCGACATCGGCGCGCTGGATGCGTGCGTGCTGTGCGGCTATCCGGGAACAATCGCGAGTGCATGGCAGCAGGCGGGGCGTGCTGGGCGGCGCAAGGGAACGTCCATCGTGTTCTATGTCGCGTCCTCGGCGGCGCTTGACCAGTACATCGTATCCCACCCGGATTATCTGATGAAGCGCTCGCCGGAGAACGCGCTGCTGAATCCGGATAATTTGTATATTCTGCTCAACCACTTCAAGTGCGCGGCGTTTGAACTGCCGTTTGAGGACGGCGAGGGCTTGGGGAATGCGCCCGGAGCGCCGGAACTGCTGGAATACCTCGATGAGGCGGGGATTCTGCGGCACGTCGGCGGGCGGTATCACTGGTCGGCGGAGGATTTCCCGGCAAGCGAGATTTCCCTGCGGTCGGCGCGGGCGGAGGAGAATTTCGTCATCATCGACACGACCGATCCGGCGAACCACCGCGTCATCGGCGAAATGGACCGCTACACCGTGCCGATGCTGCTGCACGAAAACGCGATTTACATGCACGAGGCGCAGCAGTATCAGGTGGAAAAGCTGGATTTCGATGCCTGCAAAGCGTTCATCCGCCGCGTGGACGTGGGGTACTACACCGACGCGAACTTGAACGTGACGCTCTCCCTGCTGGACAAGGAAAAAGAGGAAGAGCAGGACGGCGGGCTGGCGGCGCTGGGCGAAATCCGCGTATCGACCTTGGTGACGATGTTCAAGAAGATTAGGCTCGATACGCACGAAACCTTGGGGTTCGGGCATGTGCGGCTGCCGGAGACGGAAATGCACACAACCGCCATGTGGTGGACGCTGCCGGATACGCTGGCGGCACGGTTCGAGAGCGACACGCTGAAAAATGGCATGATGGGCGTGGCGAATCTGCTGCGGATTGTTGCGCCGCTGTCGCTGATGTGTGCGCCGCAGGACATTGCAATCGTCTATCAGGTGAAAAGCCCGCTGACGGACAAGCCGACGCTGCTGCTGTACGACAACATCCCCGGCGGCATCGGGCTGGCGCAGAAGGCGTATGCGATGCGGAAGCTCCTGCTGGAGCAGGCGCTGCAAGTTGTGCGGGACTGCGCGTGCCGTCAGGGCTGTCCGGGGTGCGTCGGGCCGGTGGGCGAAATCGGCGAGGACGGCAAAGCGACCGCCATCGCCCTCTTGGAGGCGCTGACGGAATGAATCTGCGAGACAAGCTCAAGGCGATTGAAAAGCCGAAATCACCCCCGAAAGCGCCGGAAAAGCAGTTCACGGACTGCTACCACGGGCGGGAAATGCGCGAGTTATCCGAATTTCCCGGCGCGTTTGACCTTGATCTGTCCGCCCTTCGCCTGATGACGCAGGAAACGCTGCCGGACGATCTCGACCCGCGGAACATTCTCTATCTGGACACCGAAACCACCGGGTTTATGGGCGCGGGGACTGTCGCGTTCGAGGTCGGCATGGGCTGCCTGACGGATTCGGGATTCCAGATTCATCAGCTGGTGATGCGCGATTATCCGGAGGAAAAGTTTCTGCTGCAATCCATTGCGGATACGCTGATGGGCTACGACGCGATCTGCACCTTCAACGGAAGGACATTCGACGTGCCGCTGCTGCGCGATCGCTTCCTGATGAGCCGTATGGATGATTCGTGCCTTGACAAGCCGCACATTGACCTATTGCACATTGCGCGGCGGGTGTTCAAACTGCGCTTGCAGCGGTGCAATCTGGGCAAGCTGGAAGAGGCAGTGCTGGGCATTCCGCGCTTTGATGATTTGCCGGGCGCGCAGGTGCCGCAACGCTTCTTCGACTACCTCAAGACGGGAAATTTTGACCTGTTGACGGACGTGCTGGAACACAACGCCCAGGACGTGGCGAGCCTCTGCGTGCTGCTGACGGCGATGGTGGAAATGTACCGCGCACCGGAAAACGTGCGGCACGACGAGGATGTGTTCTCAATGGGCGTGGCACTGGAACGCTTTCAGCATGTGCCGGAAGCGCGGAAGTGCTATCAGCTGACGAGCGGCAATCTTCATGCGCAGGGGCAGGAGCGTCTTGCGCAGAGCTACCGCCGGGGCGGCGAGCGAGACGAGGCGGTAAAGGTCTGGCTGGGAATGATTGCGCGGCACGAGGGCGGAACGAAGCCCTACATCGAGCTGGCGAAGCACTACGAGCATTACGAACGGGACTACGAGTCCGCGCTGGACATGACGCGGCGGGCGATGGCGCTGTCCGCCGAGCCGTCATTATTCGATCCGCCCTCTGTACAAGAGGAGCAAAATGCGCTACAATATCGGTATGACCGCCTGAAAAAGAAGGCAGCCAAAAACCGCTGAAGGAGAAACGACAATGGGATTCATGGCGACCATCAAGGCGCAGCAGGCCATGCGCGCGCACGGGAAAGGCGATCTGGAACAGGCAAAGAAGCTCTATGAGGAAGCTATTGACAAGGGGCTGATGTCCGCGCGCCCGATGCTGGGCTATGCGATTCTGTTGATTCGCGAGGGCAGCTACGACAAGGCGATGCCTCTGCTCATCAAGGCGCAGAAGTGCCCCGACCTCACGCCCGACCAGAAGAGCCAGCTTTTTGTGGATTATGCGGCGTGCCTGATGAAGAAGGGCGAGCTGGACAAGGCGATTCATCTGCTGGAAAAGCAGCACAACCGCGCGCCGATTGGCCTGACCTATCAGACGCTGGGGTACATGTACGTCGAGAAGTATTCGGGCGCAAAGCCGGTTGCGGAAGCCGCGCCGGAGAAAGCCGCCGAAGCGCCGGAAATGCCCGAAAATGCGGACACGGAAGCATCCGCCGAAGCAGCGGAAGAGCAGATGAAAGTCAAAACGCAGGAGGACATTGACCGCGAATGGCAGGAGAGCATCGACAAAATGTTCGCCTTCATTCAGGAGTCGGTGGACTATGACGACGAAGACCCGGTGTGCCTGGACAACTTGGGTCAGGCCTACTACCGCGTGACGGGCGAGAAGGACAAGGCGAAGGAATGGTTCGAGAAGGCACACGCGGAGAAGGATTCGCAGATTGACACGCTGTGGTTCCTGTCGCGCTACGATTTGGAAGCGGGCGACAAGGCGGCGGCAATCGCGAAGCTGGAAAAGGCGCTGGAAGGGCGCTTCTCCCCGCTGAACTTCTGCACGAAGGAAATGGTGCAGGAGGAAGTTGAACGGCTGAAAGCCTAAGGCACACTAACTAACAACGCTCCGATAAAGCTCAAGCCGCATGGGGGAGTGTATGCGAAGCAGTCCAGAGGGCGATCGCAAAGCCCTCTGGTCGCCTCCGCAGAGGCGAAATCCCTGCGCAGCAAGCGAAACCAGCATGAAGATGCGCGCAATTCAATCGCGCGAAAGAGTCAAGGGGCAATTGCTCCTTGCAATCTCAGCGGAGGGGGTGTATATCCTCTCCGCCAAGACCTGTTTTGGAGGAATCACCATGGAAAAGGAAACACTGATCGTCGTTGGGCTGGGGAATCCGGGCACGCAGTACGCCCATACCCGCCATAACGCGGGGTTCGATACGCTGGAAATGCTCTGCCGCAAGTGGGGCGTGACACTGAACAAGAGCAAGTGCAAGGGACTGCTGACCGAAACGAATGTGGACGGCAAGCGCGTTGTCCTCTGCGCCCCGCAGACGTTTATGAACCTGTCCGGCGAGTGCGTCAGCGAACTGCTGAATTGGTATAAAGTGCCGCTGGAAAATCTGCTTATCATTTATGATGACATTGATTTGCCCGCCAGCCGCCTGCGCGTCCGCAAATCCGGCAGTGCCGGGACGCATAACGGAATGCGCTCCATCATCGCCAATACGCCGGGGCAGAATTTCCCGCGCGTGCGGGTCGGCGTGGGCGCAAAGCCCGATGGCTGGGACTTGGCGGACTGGGTATTGAGCAAGTACACCATCCGCGAAGAGCAAATCGCCATGCAGCAGGCATTCGAGCGCGCGGCGGACTGCGTGGAGGACTGGGTCAAAAACGGTATTGACCATGCCATGCAGGAATACAATAAGACCGTGTAAGCACAGGCGTATTTTTCGTACCACGACTCATCCCAAGGAGCGCATATGAATCAGGCATTATTATCCGGCATTGCGTCGAAAGCGTATGACAAGCTGCTGAAAGCAACGGAAAGCAAACAGCCCATCGCCGTGACGGGGCTGCCGGACACAATGGCGGCGTATATCGCGTCAAAACTCTGCGCCGATACGGGCAAAAGGGTGCTGCTGATTTCCGGCAACGACCTCAAAGCGGCGCACGACGCCGAGGACGGCCAGCAGCTGCTGGAAACGGGTGTGGCGTGTCTGCCGGGGGGCGAAATCGACCTCACGCGCGGCGCGTCGAGCCACGAAAGCGCGTGGCGGCGGCTGGAAGCGCTGGCAAGGGCGCAGGAGGGGGATATCCGCCTGCTCTGCACGAGCATGGACGCCGCCTTGCAGCGCATGGGCAGCGCCGACCGCTTCCGCGAAGAGACGATTCGCCTTGCTCCCGGCGACCGAATCGACCTGAACGACCTCATCCGCCGCCTGACCGCCATGGGCTACGAGCGCGTCAGCATGGTGGAGGGCAAGGGGCAGTGCGCCCTGCGCGGCGGCATCATCGACGTGTACCCGCCGGCGTGCAGCCAGAGTTTGCGCATTGAGTTCTTCGACGACGAGGTGGACTCCATCCGCGAATTTGACTGCATCAGCCAGCGCAGCCTCGATTCGGTGGAGAAATGCACGCTCACGCCCGCGACGGAGGTATTGCTTCCAACGGCGGAGGCGGAAAAGGCAGCGCGGCGGATGCGGGACGCCATCGAGCGGCAGGGGGGCGACCTGATGCCCGCGAGCTCGACGCTCTTTTCGGATTTGCCGCCCCTGCCGGAGGATGACGCGGACGCGCCGGACTTTTTCGATAAGAACATCACCCCGAAGATTCGCGAAAAGCAGCAGACTGCCGCGCGCAAGGCGGAACTGGAACGCCGCCGCGCCCAACTGCTGGCGGACGCGGACATGCTGGCGGAAGGGCTGACGTTCAAGCGCATTCGGGCGTGGCTGACCGTGCTGACGGATGATACTTACACGGTGCTGGACTGGTTTGAGCCGGACATTGTGGTGCTGAGCGACCCGAATCTGCTCAGAAAGCGCGCGGAAGAACGCCGGGCGGGCTTTACGGAGGATCTCGAAGGCGCGATGAGCCGCGACGAAGCCGTCAAGGAGCAGGAAACGCTGCTGATGGACTGGGACACGCTGCTGCGGCATGTGCAGGGGTATGCGACGGTCGCGGTGACGGAGTTTCTGGAAGGCATGGCAGGCGTGGCGGTCAAGGATGCCGCTGATCTTGGCGTGCAGCGCGTGGCAGGGTATTCATCGCAGATTCGCCCGCTGGCGGAGGACTGTGACGGCTGGCTGCGCGAGGGCTACCGCGTGGCGGTGCTGTGCGGCGGCGTGGCGCGCGGTCAGCGTCTGGCGGCGGCGCTGGAAGAACACGATGTCGCCGCGTCGTTCGCGGAGAAAATCGACAAGCTGCCGGAAGAATGTGTGCAGGTGCTGCCCGGCACGCTGACGCACGGCTTCATCTGGGAGGAAGCGCGCCTGATTGTCGTCAGCGACACGGACGTGTACGGCACGGGCTACCGCAAGGCGAAGAAGCGGCAGGCGGCGGGCGAGAAGATAGCCGCGTTCACTGACCTTAAGCCCGGCGACTTTGTGGTGCACGAGGAACATGGCGTCGGCATTTATCTTGGCACAGCGCAGATGAAAAACGGCGGCACGCGCCGGGATTATCTGCAAATCCAGTATCAGGGGAGCGACAAGCTCTATGTGCCGATTGAGGCGCTCAGCCGTGTGCAGCGCTACATCGGCAATCCGGCGAATCCCCCGAAGCTCAATAAGCTCGGCGGCGGCGACTGGCAGAAGCAGAAGGCGAAGGTCAAAGAGGGCCTGAAAAAGATGGCGTTTGACCTTGTGAAACTCTATGCGCGGCGCTCGCAGGAAACGGGCTTCGCGTTCAGCGCGGATACGCCGTGGCAGCGCGAATTTGAGGACATGTTCCCCTACGAGCTGACCCCGGATCAAGAGCAGAGCGTGAAGGAAATTACGGCGGACATGGAGTCGCCGCGCAACATGGACAGGCTGCTGTGCGGCGACGTGGGCTACGGCAAGACGGAGGTCAGCCTGCGTGCAGCGTTCAAGGCGCTGATGGACGCCAAGCAGGTTGCGATTCTGGCGCCGACGACGATTCTGGCGCAGCAGCACTACAACACGGTCTTGAAGCGCTTCAAGGGCTTCCCGGTCAAGGTGGACGTGCTGAGCCGCTTCCGCACGGCGAAGGAAACCAAGGACGTACTGCGCCGCGTGAAGGAGGGCGAAATCGACATCCTTGTCGGTACGCACCGCATTCTGGGCAAAGACGTGCAGTTCAAGAACCTTGGTCTGCTGATTGTGGACGAGGAGCAGCGATTTGGCGTGCAGCACAAGGAAATCATCAAGAACATGAAGCATCAAGTGGATGTGCTGACGCTCTCCGCCACGCCGATTCCGCGCACGCTGCACATGTCGATGGTCGGCATCCGCGATATGTCTGTGCTGGAAACGCCGCCGGAGGAACGACTGCCGGTGCAGACGCGCGTGATTGACTACAACGACGGCGTGATTCGCGACGCGATTCTGCGCGAGGTGTCGCGCGGGGGACAGGTGTACTTCCTCTATAACTCTGTGCAGACCATCGGCGCGTTCTATGAACGCTTGAAGCAGCTTGTGCCGGAAGCGCGCATCGGCGTGGCGCACGGGCAGATGCGCGAACACGGCTTGGAGGACGTGATGATGGACTTCTACGGCGGCAGCTACGACGTGCTGCTCTGCACGACCATCATCGAAAGCGGCTTGGACGTGCCGACGGCGAATACGCTGATTGTCTTTGACGCGGATCGCTTCGGGCTGAGCCAGCTCTATCAGCTGCGCGGGCGCGTCGGGCGGAGCAACCGGCAGGCGTATGCGTACTTCACCATCCGCCCGGAACGCAGCTTGTCCGAGACGGCGGAGAAGCGCCTCGAAGCCATCCGAGAGTTCACGGAGTTCGGCGCTGGCTTCCGTATCGCCATGCGCGACCTTGAAATCCGCGGCGCGGGCAATATTCTGGGGCCGGAACAGCACGGGCATTTGGCGACCGTCGGCTACGACATGTATTGCAAGCTGATGGAGGAGACGCTTCAGGAGGCGCGCGCGGAGCAGGAAGGTCTGCCGCCCGCGAAGCCGCACCTCGAAACGCGCGTGGACATCAAGGTGGATGCGTATCTGCCGGACGACTATGTACACGACGACCGGCAGCGGATGGAGATGTACAAGCGGATTGCAAGCCTGACGACGCAGGCAGACCGCGAGGACATCACCGACGAGCTGCTTGACCGCTTCGGCGAAGTGCCGCCGGTGGTGGAGACGCTGCTGGACGTGGCGCAGGTGCGCGTGCTGGCGAATCAGCTTGGCGTGTCGCTGGTGACCTACAAGCGCGGCGGCTTCCTCGTGATGAAGCTGAACGCAGAGTATATGCCAGACCAAGCAGCGTTCATTCCCGCGATGGCGATGACCGACAAGCGCCTGATGCCCTCGACCACCGCCCCGGACGTGCTGCTGCTGGTTGACCCGACGCTGGGCGAATACGCGATGCTGTCCGAAGCGGTGAAGGTGCTGGGAAAGCTCAATGAGAATATCGAGACGATGCTGAAAAAGCAGAAGAAGGGAGAAAAACATGAAAACACTTGATAAGCTGATGATGACGATTGTGGGCTTGCTGTGCTTCTGCGTCTCTGCGGCGGCTCTGATTTTCATGGATTTCAGCACGGAACACGGCGTGATTTATGCAGACGCGCTGTACTGCATTCCCGTCTGCGTGCTGCTGCTTGCCTTTGCCGTGCTGACGATACTGAAATTCCACACAGGCTATGACGGTAATCTGAAACTTGCAGGAATTGTCTGGGATGTGTTGTTCGTGCTTGCCTTTCTGCCGATTCTGGGCGTTCCCGCGATTGCGCAGGCAAGCGGCGCCTATGGATTGCTCTGCAAGGTACTGTTCGTGCTGGTGCTGCTGATGCCGAAAGTTTGGATTCTGCTGCCGAAACGGGGCGAATGAGCGCATCAGTCGCGCTGCGTGCGAATCCCCCTGCAACATAAAAGACCAAGAAACATGGGTGTGTGCTGCGAAGGGGTCAAGGGGGCGACCGCAGACTTCGTCTGTTTTCTTTGCCCCCTTGTCGCCTCCGCAGAGGCGAAACCCTCTGCAACAAGAGCAATCAGCCACAAAAGAGAAGAACGCAAAAATCCTCCGAAGGAAAGTGATGAGCAATGCCGCAGGAAACCTTCCTGACCGCCGCGAATCCCCCCGCGCCGCTGGCGGAGCGCCTTCGTCCGCAGAACCTCGATGAGTTTGCCGGACAGGAGCACTTGATCGGCAAGGGCAAAGTCCTGCGCCGCATGATTGAGGGCGATTTGGTGTCCTCCATGATTTTCTGGGGGCCGCCGGGCGTGGGCAAAACCACGCTCGCGCAGATTATCGCCCATCAAACGAAGAGCCATTTCATCAACTTCTCCGCTGTCACCAGCGGCATCAAGGAAATCCGGCAGGTGATGGAGCAGGCGGAAAGCGACCGGCATTTTGGCATCCGCACGATTGTGTTCGTGGACGAAATCCACCGCTTCAATAAGGCGCAGCAGGATGCTTTTCTGCCCTACGTCGAGAAGGGGAGCATTATCCTCATCGGCGCGACGACCGAAAACCCGTCCTTTGAAGTCAACAGTGCCTTGCTGTCGCGCTGCCGCGTGTTCGTGCTGCACGCGCTGACGGAGGAGAACGTCATGACGCTGCTGCACCGCGCCTTGCAGGACGAACGCGGCTTCGGCGGGCAGAAAATCGACATGGCGGAGGATTTGCTGCGCGCGATTGCGGTTTTCTCCAACGGCGACGCGCGCACCGCCCTTTCGACGCTCGAAATGGTCATCCTCAATGCCGACTTGGACGAAAACGGTCAGGCGCATGTGACGCAGGAAACCGTTGCGCAATGCACGTCGCGGCGGTCGCTGCTCTACGACAAGAAGGGCGACGGACACTATGACCTCATCAGCGCGCTGCACAAGTCCATGCGCAATTCCGACCCGGACGCGGCGGTCTATTGGCTGGCGCGGATGCTGGAAGGCGGCGAAGACCCGCTGTATATCGCGCGGCGCGTTGTTCGGTTCGCGAGCGAGGACATTGGCCTGGCGGATTCGCGCGCGCTGGAAACGGCGGTCGCGGCGTATCAGGCGTGTCACTTTCTGGGGATGCCGGAATGCACGGTGCATCTGACGCAGGCGGTGGTGTACATGGCGATGGCGCCGAAATCGAACGCGCTGTATGTGGCGTATGAGACGGCGAAAAAGGATGCGCAGGAGCAAATCGCAGAGCCTGTGCCGCTGCAAATCCGGAATGCGCAAACCAGCTTGATGAAGAACCTCGGCTATGGCAAGGGCTATGTGTACGCGCACGACACGCAGGAGAAGCTGTCCGCGATGACGTGCCTGCCGGATTCGCTGCAGGGGAAGCGCTACTATCAGCCGACGGAGCAGGGGAACGAGGGGCGGTATAAGCAGCGGCTGGAGGAGATTTTGAGGTGGAAAGAGGAACACAGGGGGAAGTAAGCGGAAAATCCCCCCAAAAAAAACAAAAACGCCTTGCAGGAGCATCACGCGCTGCAAGGCTCTTTTGTATGGAGCGACTGGAAGCACACACCCAATCACAGTTCCTTTTTGAGGAGAATTATCTCTTCTGTTCGGGATTCTTCCACAAATCCGTGTTTCAGAAAAAGGCTGACAGCCGGATTGTCGATGGCAATATCATCATACAGAACGGAAACGCCGTTGCTTTTCGCCGCGGAACACAGCAAATCCAATGCTTCGCCGCCATAGCCTCTTCTTCTGTATTTCGCATAAATCATGACGTTGGCTATTTCCTGCTGCATTTCGGCATCATAGTGATAGGCAATTTCGCCAACAAACTGACCATCTTCGTTTTTGAGATACCTGTAATACCGCTTGCCATCAGGGTCAGCAATCCAGCAATCGTACCAGCCACGCCATTTATCTTCCCCAAAGGGAATTGTCCCGCCCCATGCGTGATTGTAAGACATGGTATCTTCATCCGCCAGCATCATTTGCCGAAACCACAAGTCCTCATATTTTGGCTCATACAGCGTCAGCATATTGACCTCCTGATGATGACTGTATTTCCAGATGGAAAGGCAAGAAAAAATCCGAACCCGCCTCCAATTGGAAAGTCAGATTCGGATTCTTCATGTCGTGCCGGAAGTGGGACTTGAACCCACACAACATCGCTGCCAACGGATTTTGAGTCCGTCGCGTCTGCCATTCCGCCATTCCGGCAAGCACAAAATAGTATAGCATAAAAGCGGCGGTTTTGCAAGCGGTTTTGCGCGGTGACGGAAAATTTTCGGGTGCATGGGCAAAAAAAGGACTGTCCCGTTTTGCAGGACAGTCCGTAGGAATTACTTCCGCAGGGTGATGACGATGTGGCGCTTGGGTTCTTCGCCCTCGGAGTGGGTGTCCACCAGCTCGTTGGGCTGGAGCGCGGAGTGAATCACGCGGCGCTCGTAGGGGTTCATGGGCTCCAGAGAAACCTTGCGGCCCGTCTTAACGGCGCGGTTCGCCATGCGGTTCGCCAGACGAATCAGCGTGTCTTCGCGCTTGGCGCGGTAGTTCTCCGTGTCCAGCGTAACGCGGGTGTAGTGATCCTGCCCCTTGTTGATGCGCAGGCTTGTCAGGTATTGCAGGGCGTCAAGCGTCTCGCCGCGGCGGCCAATCAGGATGCCCAGCGTGTCGCCCGTCATCTGCGCGAAGATGTTGTTCTCCGCGTCCGTGCCCATCGCGACGGTCACGTCAACGCCCATCAGGTGGGTCAGCTCCTTGAGGAAGCTCTGCGCCTGACCGACGGGGGAGGCGGGGTCAATCTGCTCGTCGGGAATCATGGTGACGACGGGCTTTTCCAGCGGGGCAGCGGGAGCCTTCGGGGGAAGGGGCTTGCGCTCCGGCTTCGGGGCGGATTCGCCCTCTGCCTTGGGCTGACGCGGCTTGTCCTTCTTCGGGCGGTCATTGCGCTTGCGCTGCACGGGCGCGGGACGCTCGGCGGCATCAGCAGCAGGGGCGGCATCCGTCACAGCGGGCGCAGCTTCCACAGCGGGCGCTTCCACCGGGGCTTCGACCTTCGCTTCCACCTTCACCTCGGCGGGCTTTTCCTGCACGGGCTTGGGCTGTGCGGGCTTCGGCTGCGGCTTGGGCTGGGGCTTGGGCTGCGGCTTCGGCTGGGCAGCGGGCTTGGGCGCTTCCACCTTCACGGAGGACAGCAAATCCGCCAGCGGATCGTCTTCTTCGACTTCCTCTTCCACCTCATGGAGCGTCAGGCGGAGCTTGCAGGGCTTTGAGCCGAAGAACCCGAACAGCCCCTTGCTGCCTTCTTCCAGCGTTTCCACGGTGACATCGGAGATGGTGGCATGCAGGGCGGTCAAACCGTTCTGCAGCGCTTCTTCGTAGTTTTTGCCAGTAGCTTCGTAGGTTTTCATGATTGCTCTCCTATCACTTCAACGAACAGGTATCACTTCAACGAACAGGTATTACTTCAGCGAACCGGTATTCTTGTTGGGGTTGGCGGCTTCGAGGGCTTCCTTGCGGTCAAGGTACATGTTGATGCCCTTGGTCTGCACGATGGCAATCACGTTCGAGGCGACCCAGTAGAGGGCAAAAATCGCGTTGTAGTTGAAGCACAGAATCAGTGTGAAGATGGGGAAGAAGTAGTTCATGAACTTCATGCTGTTCTGCGCCTGCTGGGCCTGCGCGTCATCCGCGGCGGGGGTCTGCGCCGTGCCGGTGAGCTTTGTCATCAGGAACTGACCGCCGGCGGCGAGAATCGGCAGGATGAAATAGCCGTTGTAGTTCACGAAAATGTGGATGTTGAACAGCGGAATGGCCAAGTCGCTGTAATACTTGACGTGCTCCATATAAGCGGGCAGCTGTTCCATGGTGGTGTAGATGGTCTGAATCGTTGTGTTCAGCGCATCGCCGGCAAAGGATTCCGCCGTCAGCGCAAGACCCTTATCCGCCAGCAGAGCGAGCGTCTCCTGCGGCAGCTTGCTGAACACGGCAAGCCATTCGTTTGTGGCGATTTGACGCAGAGAATCAAGATTCGGCCAGGCCGCCGCGAAGGGGGAGTCCGGCATCCACACGTTCTTGACCCACAGCCACGAATCCAGCGCCGGATTGCCCGAAGCGATGATGTCGAACGCCTGCTGTGCCAGATGCTCGTTGGCGACCATTCTCATGGCGGTGAACATCGCGAAGAGGATCGGGAGGCTGATCAGCATCGGCAGGCAGGAGGGAAGGGGATTGACGCGCTGCTCGCGGTAGAGCTCCTGCAGCTTTTTGTTCATCTTGTCCGGGTCTTTTTCGTACTTCTTCTGGAGTTTTGCCTGCATGGGGGCAATCTTCTGCATCTTGCGCATCCCGACACGGCTCTTGTAGTCGAACGGCATGACAATCAGACGCACCAGCAGCGTGAACAGCACGACCGCCCAGCCGTAGTTGCCCACGAAGCCGTAAATCCATTCCAGTATGGTCTTCAGAAATTCGTTGATGCCCATGAGTTCATTCCTTTCTTAATGTGGTACAGGGGTCTTCGGGAACGGGATCATAGCCGCCTTTGGAGAACGGATTGCAGCGCAGGACGCGCCATGCCGCCAGCCGCGCACCCTTGACAGCCCCGTAGCGCTCGATGGCGGTTTGCGCGTACTGGCTGCAAGTGGGCGTATAGCGGCAGCGCGGGCCGCCCTTATAGGGGCTGATGGCGCTGCGGTAGAACTGAATCCCCCAGAGCAAGGCGCGTTTCATGGCGCATCTGGGCTTTTCGGCTGTGTCGGAAGAGCACCGTGCTTTTTCAGCAGGTAGCGCACATCCTTCTGCAGCGAGGAAAAGCTGGCAGCAGCGGCTGAGGGTCTGGCGACGACGACGTACAGGCCGCTTTTCACATCCCCCAGATAGGGCCGGAAGCATTCGCGCAGGCGGCGCTTGACCTTATTGCGGGTCACAGCGTTGCCAACCTTTTTGCTGACGGAAAAGCCGACCTTCATGCCCCGACCTTTGGCGACGAGCATGACCAAATCCCGACAAGCGGCGCTCCGTCCACGGTGGTAGACATATTGGAACGCCTTGTTTTTTTGCAGCCGATAGCGTCTTTCCATTGGGTTACAGTCCTCTGTTCTCGATTGAATGATGGGCGTATGACGCTGTTTCCGGATGCGAATGCGCAAGCAGATGGCGCAGGTGAATCCGGAAATAGTATGAACCCGAAGTAAAGGAAAAGCGCGCCCGGAAGCGTACCTCGCGGGTACATCGGGCGCGCTTCATCCACGAATGGAGCGCAGATTGTCATTGGACAATCCTGCTGTCCTGTGGCGTCTGGCACATTCAGCGTCTCTGAATAAGCCTGAAAGAAAATTCTCTCAATCAGACGGTCAGGGACTTGCGGCCGCGACGACGACGGGCGGAGAGCACGCGGCGACCGTTCTTGGTGGCCATACGCGCGCGGAAGCCGTGCACTTTGCTGCGCTGACGCTTCTTGGGCTGGTAGGTACGGAACATGTTCAACACTCCTTACAAATCAAATTTCGTAACCGGAGGACAGACATCCGCCGGGGTGCTACAATACAGCCTTTACAGTATATCGGATTTTCTTCGCTTTGTCAAGGCTTTGCAGGGGACTTTTTCAGCTTTCGCGCCTTTTGGGAGCGAGATTTTTTGCCCGCCTTTTGGGCGAAATGGGATTACTTCTTCAGAATCTCCACCATTTCGGCGGGGGGAACGGTTTCTTCGGGCAGCACCGCCTTAAACGGCAGTCCGCGCTCCAGCTTGCTGCGGACGAGGAACATCCGAATCGCCGTGGGCAAATCGAGCCCCAGCATTTCGTAGATCTCCGAAACTTCCTCCTTCAGCTTTTTATCGACACGCACCTGAACCAATACTTGCTCTGCCATAAGAGTACCTCCTAAATTGTATTGATAGTCAATACAAGAATATGCTTTCTGCATCTATATTATACAGCATTTCAATACAAATTGCAAGAGAGCGAATTTCGCTCCTGCGCAGCTTGACACGGCAAATCATGGCGCATGAACGAAAGCTGACATCATCAGCGGGCAGAAAAGCGAATTTTTTTGCGGAGGAGTGGGGAAAAGTGCGAAATTTCCGCTTTACAAGCACGGCAAAGTGTGCTATACTGTCCCGCGGTACTCAAAGCAATCCTTTAATCCCAGCACGAGAGGCTGGAAAGGCACGCAGCGAACCGACAGAACCAGAGCTGCCTGCGCCCGACCGCGCGGTCAGACTGAATATGCGAAACATTGCGCCTTTTCCTGCGGCATCCGACGGGAAAGGCGCTTTCTTTTTGGCAAAATGCCGCTGATTTGCCCCAAAGCACGCGGGGAAAATCAGCAGAGGAAAAAAGAGGAGGATTCCGACGATGATGAACATGCAGGCAGGCATTCCGAAAGCCCAGCTGATGGCGGGCGACGCGATGAACCGCGCCTTGACGCGCATGGCGCACGAGATGATGGAGCAGCTGATGCCGCTGGAAAACGTGGCGCTGGTGGGCATCCGCCGCCGCGGGGTGCCGCTGGCGCAGCGCTTGTCGGACATCATCGAGAAATATGAGCATGTGCGCATTCCGGTGGGCGAAGTGGATATCGCCATGTACCGCGACGACCGTGATCCGGCGCAGCTGAACGTTGAGGTGCAGGAAAAGCACCTGCCGGTGGACGTGACGGGCAAGGTGGTTGTGCTGGTGGACGACGTGCTGCACACGGGGCGCACGGTTCGCGCCGCCATGGATGCGATTCTTGACCAAGGCCGTGCCGCGCGCATCTGCCTGGCGGTGCTGATTGACCGCGGTCATCGCGAGCTGCCCATCCGCGCGGACTTCGTCGGCAAGAACGTCCCGACCTCGAACAACGAGCAGATCGGCGTTCAGATGGAAGAAATCGACGGCGGCGACGGCGTTGCCCTCTACGACGGGCGGATGAATAGGTGACCCAAGGGGCGCTGCCCCTTGCCCCCGCAAGGGAGTTCCTCCCTTGACCCTTTCGCGCGATTGAATCGGTGACGCTCTCACGCTGTTTTCGCGTGTTGATTGGGGGAACCCAAGGGGCGCTGCCCCTTGACCCTGCAAGGGAGTTCCTCCCTTGACCCTTTCGCACGATTCAGTTGGTGACATCTGCATACTTTGTCCGCGTGTTTATTGGGGGAACGTGGGGATCCGATAATTTGATTGTACTCCGCACAAGCGGATTTGCAATAATCGCCTTCATTTGAAAGCGGTTGACAACAGCATATATGGAGGAAGGAAGGAATCACATGACCAATCAGAAACTTTCCCCGGCGAAGTTCACGCTGCTGGGTTTCCAGCACATGTTCGCCATGTTCGGCGCAACCGTGCTTGTGCCGACCTTGACGGGCCTGTCTGTCAGCGCAACCCTGCTCTTTGCGGGTCTGGGCACGCTGTTGTTCCACCTCATCACGGGCGGCAAAGTCCCTGCGTTCCTCGGTTCGAGCTTCGCGTTCCTCGGCGGCTATGCGGCGGTGAAGGCAATGCCGCAGTTCGCGGACGGCACGATGAACTGGATTCCCTACGCCGGCGTGGGCGTGGCGGTCGCGGGTCTGATTTACGTTGTTGTCGCGGGTCTGTTCAAGATCTTCGGCGCGCAGAAGGTCATGCGCTTCTTCCCGCCGATTGTCACCGGCCCCATCATCATCTGCATCGGCATGATTCTGGCGAACTCCGCCATCAACAACTGCTCCAATAACTGGCTCATCGCGATTCTGGCGGTGGTCATCGTGGTGGCGTTCAACATCTGGGGCAAGGGCATGTTCAAGATTATCCCGATTCTGCTGGGCGTGGTCGGTTCTTATGCCGTTGCGGCGGTGACGGGTCAGGTGGACTTCACCCCTGTTAAGGAAGCGGCTTGGCTGGGTCTGCCCTTCCAGTGGAAGGATACCGCGTTCTCCCTCTTTGGCGGCTGTGACGGCACGCTGCTGCTGAACTGCATCATCACTGTTGCCCCGATTGCGCTGGCGACGATGATGGAGCACATTGGCGATATGTCTGCTATCTCCTCGACGGTCGGCAAGAATTTCATCGCAGATCCGGGTCTGCACCGCTCTCTGCTGGGCGACGGCCTGGCGACGACGATGGCGGCGCTCTTCGGCGCTCCGGCGAACACCACTTACGGCGAGAACACCGGTGTGCTGGCGCTGACCCGCGTCTACAACCCGGCGGTTGTCCGCATGGCAGCAGTGCTGGCAGTCGTATTCTCCTTCTGCCCGAAGTTCGCGGAGCTGATTCACTGCATGCCCGCGGCGACCATCGGCGGCGTGTCGCTGATTCTCTACGGCATGATTTCCGCGGTCGGCGTGCGCAATGTGGTTGAAAATCAGGTGGACTTCGCGAAGAGCCGCAATGTCATCATCGCGGCGGTGATTATGTCCCTTGCGCTAGGCATCAACTTCTCCAACGCGGGCGCGATTGTGTTCACCGTTGGTCAGGTGACCATCAGCCTGTCTGGTCTGGCAGTGGCGTCTCTGGTCGGCATCCTGCTGAACGCGGTGCTGCCGGGCAACGACTATGTCTTCGGCAAGAGCGAACAGGGCGATCAGGCGGTCAACTTCAAGGTGTAATGATACTACTTTCTGCATTCGCCTGCGCCATCTGCTTGCGCCTTTTCCCCGCTGACGTCCGCTCGTTCCATTTAGCGTAGCGCTGCTACGCTGCATTTCACTCGTGTTAGTCAGCGTGAAAAATTCGCGGCGCATCTCGGCACATTCTCATTTGAAAATAGTATTATAGTAGTAGCAATTCCCCCACGAGCGGCATCTGTGCAAAGCAGGTGCCGCTTTTCCGCATTTTCGGGGAAAATATTTTCTTTTTCCTCTTGACAATGGGCATGAAGAGGAGTATTATCACATATGAACGAATGCTCACATGTTTGTTCTCTGGACAATGCCGTCCGGCGAACAGCGTGATTCGGAATAAATAGCGGAAAGGTCGCCGGAAACCATGAAGAAAACGTGGAAAATCGACATTGACTGCCCGAACTGCGCGGCAAAGGTGGAACGCGCGCTGCAAAAGCTGCCGGGTGCGGATAACGTGGCGGTCAACTATGTGCAGAAGAAAATCACGCTGGAAGCGGCAGACGACCGCTTCGAGGAGGTTCGCAAGGCGGCGTACGCGAAGATGAAGGAAATCGAACCCGACGCGGAGATTTTCTTCGATGAAGCGCCTGCGGAGGCACAGGGGAACATCAAGCAGTCGTGGAAGCTGGACATTGACTGCCCGAACTGTGCGGCAAAGGTGGAAAGCGCGCTGCAAAAGCTGCCCGGTGTGGTGAGCGTGTCGGTGAATTATGTGCAGAAGAAAATCACGCTGGAAGCGCCTGCCGACCGCTTCGAGGAAGTGCGCAAGGCGGCATACGCGAAGATGAAGGAAATTGAACCCGACGCGGAGATTTTCTTCGATGAAGCGGAAGAACCGTCCGGAACGGTCTGCCCGTGCGGCGGGCATCATCACGAGGACGATGATGACGACGAGCATGAGCATCACCATCATCACGACGGCGAATGCGGCTGCGGTCATGAGGATCATCATCATGACGACGATGATGACGATGACGACCACGAGCATCGCGAGCACTCGCATGAACATGGTCACGAACACGGCGGCGCGAACAAGGGCAAGAAGCTGATGATTCGCGTTGCGACTGCGGTTGCGCTGCTGGCGCTGGGGCTGGTCAGCAAGGCGAATCTGGGCGAAACGCACTGGGCGACGATTGTCGTGTTCATCGCGGCGTATCTGGTCGCGGGCTACGACGTGCTGTGGCGCGCCATCTGCAACATCCGCCATGGCGAAGTGTTCGACGAGAACTTCCTGATGACGGTTGCGTCCGTCGGCGCAATGTGCGTCGCGGAATATGCGGAAGGCGTCGCGGTCATGGTACTGTACCAAATTGGCGAATACTTCCAAGATAAGGCAGTTGACAAGAGTCGCGAATCCATCACGAAGCTGATGGACATTCGCCCAGACTATGCGAATCTGGTGGACGGCAACGACAGCCGCCGCGTCAGCCCCGAACAGGTGCGCGTGGGCGACATCATCCTCGTCAAGCCCGGCGAGAAGATTCCGCTGGACGGCGTGGTCATCGAGGGCAATTCGAGCCTGAATACCACGGCGCTGACCGGTGAATCGCTCCCGCGCGACGTGAAGGAGGGCGACCAAGTCCTCAGCGGCTGCGTCAACCTGTCCGGCGTGATGAAAGTCAAGGTCACGGTCGGTTACGGCGAATCCACCGTCGCGAAGATTCTGGCGCTTGTCGAATCCTCCGGCGACGCGAAGGCAAAGACGGAACGCTTCATCACCAAGTTCAGCCGGATTTACACGCCCGCCGTGTGCTTTTTCGCGCTGGCGCTGGCAATTATTCCGAGCCTGTTTGACGGCAACTGGACGAAGTGGATTTACACCGCCCTGACCTTCCTTGTTATCTCCTGCCCGTGTGCGCTGGTTATCTCCGTGCCGCTGACGTTCTTCTCCGGCATCGGCGGCGCGTCGAAGAAGGGCATCCTCATCAAGGGCGCGACGTATCTGGAAACCCTCGCGGGGCTGGATACGGTCGTGTTCGACAAGACAGGTACGCTGACGAAAGGGACGTTCTCCGTCACGGGCGCGCATCCGGCAAAAGGCGTCACGAGGGACGAATTGCTCGACGCTGCGGCACATGCCGAGGCATTCAGCGATCACCCGATTGCGATTTCAATTAAGGAAGCGCTGGGGCGCGCGGTGGACATGAACCGCGTCAGCGATGCCTCTGAAGCGGCAGGTCACGGCGTACAGGCGAAGGTGGACGGCCAGCAGGTGTACGCGGGCAACGCGCGCCTGATGGAGTCCATCGGCGTCAAGGCGGCTGAGCCGGCGGAAATCGGCACGGTGGTGCATGTTGCGCGCGGCGGGCAGTACCTCGGCGCGCTCGTCATCAGCGACGTCATCAAGGAAAACAGCGCATCCGCGATGGAAGCCTTGAAGTCCGCGGGCGTGAAGCGGCTGGTCATGCTGACCGGCGACCGCAAGGAAGTCGCGGCGGACATCGCCAAGAAGGTCGGCCTGACCGACTACCGCGCGGAGCTGCTGCCGGAGGACAAAGTAAGCGCGCTCGAAGGCTTGTTGGGCGACGGCCACACCGTGGCGTTCACGGGCGATGGTATCAACGATGCGCCTGTGCTGCGCCGCGCGGATATCGGCATTGCGATGGGCGGCGTCGGCGCAGATGCCGCAATCGAGGCGGCGGATATTGTGCTGATGGACGACGATCCGGCGAAGATTGCGCAGGGCGTCCGCCACGCGCGCCGGACGATGCGGATTGTGCATCAAAATATCATTTTTGCTCTTGCGGTGAAACTGCTGGTGATGGTGCTGGGTATCTGCGGCTTTGCGAACATGTGGCTGGCGGTCTTTGCGGATGTCGGCGTGGCAATGCTGGCGATTCTCAATGCCATGCGCGCGATGAAAATGAAACAATAATGGAAGAAACGGCGTCTGCGCAGCAAACGAAATGCGGGATGCGCTGCCTTTCCGCAGAAAATGTGCGAGAAACAGAGATTTTTTTCTGAAAAGCCTTGATTTTTTCAGGAAACCATGCTACAATAAACAGCGCTGGTTTTCGCACGGTTTTCTGCCGTACTCGAACCCTAAGATTGAGCGGTGTGAACCGCCGATTAACAGTATGAACCGGGAGGTGAACGAAGTTGCCGAATATTAAGTCCGCTAAGAAGCGCGTCAAGGTGAGCGAAAAGAAGAATCTGCGCAACCGTATGATCAAGAGCGCTGTCCGCACTTCTGTCAAGAAGCTGGAGGCCGCGATTGCTGCTGATCCCCAGACTGCGAATGCACAGCTGGTTGTGACCACCTCCGCGATTGATAAGGCCGCGTCGAAGGGCGTTATGCACAAGAATGCTGCCAATCGTAAGAAGGCTCGTCTGGCCAAGCAGCTCGCCAAGGCGACTGTGTAATTTCCAGATTACATAAAAAAGCTCCTTCCTCAATCGGGAAGGGGCTTTTTTGATGCGCTGGCGGTGAAAACAGGCAGTAAGATGGCGGCGGATGATGCGGACGAATAAACTAAAAGGAAACAACGACGAAGGTTCGCTAAATGGCGAACGATGATGCCGACTGAACGTGCTTATCGTTCGGAAATCCCAAAAGAACGCAAAAAACCGCAAAAACCTTCCCAAACCCCCTTGACGGGCGGGCGAAAAAGTAGTATACTGACAAAGCTGGTTGCACGAGCCGCTGAAAAGCCGCTTGCGAGACTGGTACGAACCTTGAAAACGATACAGAACAATAACAACGCAAACAAGACAGTAATTCCGA
>OCQB01000779.1_pt1 | contig 30230 bp, 19 predicted proteins | sample 1538631 | NCBI WGS metagenome assembly OCQB01 (sample SAMN04571713, study PRJEB22368) | human gut metagenome | biome: human gut; material: stool | host: Homo sapiens | place: Luxembourg | collected 2012-10-19
AATCAAAATTCCTGCTATGATCAGCAGGTTTCCCACAAGTTTTCCTTTTGTGATCTTTTCGTTCAGGATCACTCTTGAAAAGATCAGAACAAATACATACGCAGCCGTATCGATCACCGGTCCAAACCGCATATCTACTTTTGTATAACACCAGGTGTTCAGAAGCAATACACCGAAAAAGATCCCGTACGCCACGATCACCCGCCAGTTCAGATATTCCAGCAGCGGATTGCTGTATTTTTTATTGGCACTCTGTTTTAAGAGTACCTGGGAGATGGCAGTAAAAAATGTGCCTGCCAGCATCAGTAACATAAACATTCTATTCATAGCGCTGCACCACCCATACGCCGGTGAGAACTACCAGGATACCGATAATATTCCGTACCGACAGATTTTCATGAAAGATCACCACTGCCCAGATCTGCGACCACAACAGGTACACACTCTTGTTGGCATACGCTGTGGACAGGGAAAACTTCTTTATCACCTGCTGCCATGTAATGGCATAGATTCCGCAGTTTCCGATCATCAGTGCCAGGAACACATAAAGCCAGATACTTCCCAGCCCGTGCCGGTTATACTGCACGGATGCCATCTTGGAAAATACGCTGGTCAGGGAAAACAGCAGAATATTCAGGTGAAGCTGTATGTAATTCTTTACTTTTTCCATTGTTTTTTCCTTTTATTCTTTTTGTATATCGTCTTTACGAGCGATACCATATCATCTTATTATACCATTCTTATACGACAGCTTCAAGAAATCTTTTGAAACCTTGAAATACCCTGTTGAAAATGGTATGATGAAGCACATAGAAATACCTTATCATCGGAAAGGAACTAAGATACTATGAGTTTATATTCTGTTGTTGTTCCGGTATATAATTCGGAACATACCTTAACGGAACTTTATACACGTCTCGAGAAAGTCTTCCGTGAAACCGTGCAGGAACCCTTTGAACTAATCCTTGTAGATGATGGTTCCAAAGACCGATCCTACCAGATCATGGAAGAACTTCGACAGAAAGATCCCCGTGTGAAGATCATCCAGATGGCGAGAAACTTCGGACAGCACCCGGCTCTTCTGTGTGGATTCTCTCATGCGGAGGGAGATTTCATCATCACCATGGATGATGATCTTCAGCATCCTCCGGAAGAGATCCCGAAGCTGATCAACACCATCAGAGAGCGGGATGATGTGGATGTCATCATCGCCAGCTATGAAGGCAGAAAGCACGGACCGATCCGCCGTCTCGGAACCAAAGTTTCTGTCTGGGCCACCTCCAAAATGCTTGGAAAAGACCCGAATCTGCAGATCACCAGTTTTCGTCTGATCCGCCGTTTCCTCGTGGACGCCATGTTGCAGACAAACACCTATCTTCCGCAGATCGGCAATCTTCTGGTGTTAAGTTCCAACCGTATCATCAATGTACCAGTGCATCATGATGCAAGAGCCTACGGAAAAAGCGGTTATTCTTTCCGCCGTCTGGTCAGAGACCTGCTTTACGATATCACTTCCCACTCAGCATTCCCGCTGCTTTTGGTACGTGATCTCGGCATCTGCAGTTTTCTGGTCAGTGTGGCACTTGGAATCTTTTTCCTGATCCGCTATTTCCTCTACGGTATTTCCGTGGAGGGCTGGACTTCCCTGATGCTCGTACTGCTGGCATTTTTCGGTATCACCCTGCTTTCCATTGGAATCATGGGGATTTATCTGATGAATATTCTGAACGAATCCAAGAAAATGCCGCATTATGTCATCCGTAGAAAAGATGTCTGACAGGAGGATTGTATGAAACAGGAAATTGGAGGATATCTGGAACTGGAAGTTTTCCACGGGAAAGAATACTATCCTGATCTTGTAAAAGTGAATCTTGGCCGTACAGCCCTCTGCTGGCTGCTGGAATCCCGGAAGATTGAAACGCTCTATCTTCCGTTTTTCCTTTGTGACTCCGTGATTGATGCCTGCTTGCGGCAGGGAATCCACGTGAACTTCTATTCGCTGAATGAGGATCTTACGCCGGCTCTTTCTCCCGACCTTTCCCTTCATCCAAGGGAATACCTCTATCTGGTCAATTATTACGGGCAGCTGACGGATGAAAAGATTCTTTATTATAAAAAATACTATAAAAATATTATCGTGGATCACACCCACGCCTTTTTTCAGCATCCGCTTCCTGGCGTGGATACTCTGTATTCCTGTCGCAAATTTTTCGGGCTGAGTGACGGTGCCTATCTTTCCACAGATGCCACGCTCACTGCCGGAAAAGAGCAGGATGTCTCTGCGGAACGTATGGGACATATTCTCGGCCGTTTTGAAAAAGATGCCGGAACGTATTATCAGAAAATGTTAGACAACGCTGCGACCTATCATCATATGAAGATTCTCACCATGTCCCGCCTGACACAGAATCTATTAAAAGCCATCGACTACGAACAGATCCGTCAGAAACGGAATGAAAATTACAGATTTCTGAAAGAACTGCTTCCCTCCGATTCACCTTTTACCCGCGTGACACCGGACGGACCCTTCGCCTATCCTTATTATCATAAAAACGGAATTGCACTGCGAAAAGCCCTGGCGAAAGAAAAAATCTTTGTTCCAACCAACTGGTCCAACGTGATCCGGGACTGTGCACCCGAATCTTATGAATATCAGTGGGCGGCAGATATTCTCCCGCTCCCCTGCGACCAGCGTTACGGAAACGAAGAGATGCAGCGGATCGCAGACGTGATCCATGCACTGGAACCTTAGAACGTGTCTGAAAAATCATTTTCGCAATCTGCAAACCCCAGTTTGCGAAAACCCTTTTTCAGACACGCTCTAGAAGAAAGGATTATTATGAATAAACGTTTACTGATTCTCGGAACCCTCGGGGAATTTGAACAGCTGGTGCAGAAAGCCAGAGCCCGGGGCATCTATACCATCGTTTGTGACGGATACCCGGACGGTCCGGCACGTGCCTTTGCAGACGAATCTTATGTGATCCCGGTCACCGATACGGACCGGATCGCCGCCCTTTGTAAAGAAAAACAGGTGGACGGAATTCTCACCTCGTTTTCCGATCTTCTGCTGGAATGTATGGTGAAGATTTCCGCAAAAGCAGGTCTTCCCTGCTATCTGAACCCGGAACAGCTTCCCTGGTATCGTGACAAATCCGCCACCCGGGGACTGCTCGAAGAACTCGGTCTTCCCTCCCCTGGTTTTGCAAAAATCCCCACTTCCGGATTGACTCCGGAGCTGATCGCTCACCTGCATTTTCCTCTGGTGACAAAACCACTGGATAAATACGGCTCCCGCGGCATCTATGTGGTACACAATCTTGAAGAACTGAAACAGGCAATCACTGAAACCGCTTCTTTCACCGATCTTCCTGAGATTCTCGTAGAAGAATATAACGACGGTTACGAATTCAATATGATGACCTGGGTACATAAAGGAAAAGTCCATGTGATCAGCATCGCAGATCGCGAAAAGACGGACATCGGACCGGGTGAGATCCCGATCAGCACCCGAAATGTCTATCCATCCTGCCTGTATGAACAGGTGGTTGCTCCGGCAACCGATCTTTTACAGTGCTACGCCGACAAAACCGGGCAGAAAGAAGGGGCGTTATCCATGCAGTTTTTCTGGAAACCGGAAAACGGCATCCAGGTCTGTGAGATTGCAGCCCGATTCTTCGGCTACGAGCACGAACTGACCGATATGGTATATGGGTTCTCCATCGAGGATCTGCTGTTAGATTACCTGTATGATGTTCCCGCACTGGAACAGATGCTGGATCAGCACGATCCACGAAAACCGATTTGCCACGGAGCTGTCCTGTATTTTCAGGGACGCCTGTTACAGATTCGTGATCTTTCCGTTCCGCAGAAACTAGCATCTCATTCTGCGGTAAAAAAACCATGGATTTTTTATCACGAAGGAGAATCTGTCATTGCCCACGGACCGAATCCTTATGTGGCACTGTACTATATCTCCTGTCCATCCAGAAAAGAGCTGGATCAGGTCACCGGTGAATTCTTCGCTTCCATGACCATCCCGTCTTCGGATGGAAAAGAAGTCCTTTACCGTAACCAGATGCCTGACTATCCAAAAACAAAATAAGTATGAAAAATGAGCTTATACAGAAATCAGTTTTTCCTGTATAAGCTCATTTTTTATAGTTATTCTTAATAAGCCGCCCGATATACCAGCACATACGTCAGCAATACAGAAATTGCTGCTGTCCCCTGTCCGATCCTGCAGATCCATATGCTTATTTTTTCATTTCTGATCAGCTTTTCACTCCAGTTTTCATATCCCAGTGTCACAAAATAGAAAAATGGAAGCGCCATCGGCATGATATAGCGTCCCTGCGCCTGAAAATCACTTGCATAAGCATAATACACCAGCAATCCAACCGGTATCACCATAGCTCCCACCATACAGATATGCATCCAGTTTCTCATATTCCACCATCTGTTTTTTCTCCATATCTCAGTGATAAGAATTCCATCTGCATCGGCTTTTTTCTCTTTTTTTACAAATTCCGTGGTCAGACAAAATTCCCGACGCAGTCTCCAGCTGTTTCCAAGAATTCCCACTGCAAACACGATCAGATACACTTTACTCCACAGATATGGCATAAAAATATCAAGATGTCCGAACGTTCCCACAAAGCTTACCAGTACCGTAACCAGCCAGTTATGCTGCCATTCTCCAGGTACCCACCATATCATATCCAGAACGCTCATTCCCATATTCACCGGAAGCACCCGATTGGAGGGTTTTAACTCATCGATCGCGTATTTTTCCGCATAGATGGAAGAGGTTTTCATTCCCAGAAAATCTCCGTCATACAGGATTCCGCTCCGGATAAACCACCATCCGGCCACAAGAAAGACAATTCCCAGCATCAGGCAGCCTTTCTTCAGCAGCTGCTGCCAGTCCCATTTCTGCTCTCCACACTTCATCATGCAGCCTGCAAAAAATACGGCGCTCATCAGAAGATATCCATATGCGTTGTAATAAGACAACATACACAATCCCATGGCAATTCCCATCTGTACACAGACTTTCAGGGTCCAGCCTTCCTTACACGCCCTGCACCAGCAGTACAGGATCCAGGCTGTCGTAAAAAGTGCCAATCCATCCGTATTGATATAAGAAAACAGAAAACAGGTTCCCGGAAGAAAGCACACCAGAACTGCAAACAGCCTCCCTGTCTCTTTTTTCCGAAATAACAGTTCTCCTATCTTCCAGGTAAACCATGCCATTCCGCATCCCAGAAGGACATTCACCATACGCGCCGCAATCACCGTAGCCCGAAAACTGTCCGTAAATACCTGCACAACCTTTGCAAATACTGCTCCTGCCATATAAGGAAGAATTGGATTAAACGCATAGGAGATGCCCCAGTTGGCATTCCGTATCTCCGGATCCCGTCCATCCGGCAAGGTTCCATGCTTTACAATAAATTCGACGATCTGGTAGCGCATACTTTCATCCGGTGAGGCATCGAACGGTGCCGCCAGCGCCCATGAAAGATAAAATACAAAAACCAGAAGTACAAAAATCCATATTACATATCCTTTTTTCACTGTTTTTACTGTTTTTTTCATTCCATCACCCTTTATGCCTGAAAATAACCAGTTTGCTTGCCACATAATTCAAGATGATTACAAGTACATTTGCCGCACATTTAATCAATACGTCATTGAATCCACACAGATCAGCAAAAATAAACATACATGCCCAGTCCAGTAGTCCCGTAGCCAGACGACAGGAGAAAAACGAAACTATCTCTTTCCCTATTTCTTCCCTTGTACTGGCTTCGCTGTGAAATACCCATTTTCTGTTAGTAAGATATGCAAACAGAACCGATAAAATCCATGCAAGTACAGTACTCACCATAACCGATAAGCCAAACGGATGCGCAAAGATCCAATAGCTCACAATATTAACAAGCGTTGTCAGAACGCCGAAGACACCGTACGGAATAATGTCTTTGTACTTGTCCCATAGCTTTTCTATATTCATCTTTTCCACCTTTTTACCTCTATTCTATTTTTAAAAAAGAGTTTCCTACTTTGATTCTGTAGAAAACTCTCTTTAGTTATGCATACATTCGAATTACAACCTGCCAAATGCTAACCATTAAAATCACCGACACACCACTTATAACCATACCATTATACACAATTTGAGGTATTTTGTTTTCTATTTTATTTGATCCAATCAAGCTAAAGAAGATTAGTATTAATGGAATCAAATATCGTGGTTGACATCCATTAATTACTCCACTTCCCACTGGTGTAAATGATACATAAAGTGCTGTAGCCATTAATACAATAATAATACTGCAGATCAAAATACTACTTAGTTTTACTATATTATATCTCCTCCACATATCATTTTTATTTTTATCAGTCATAGCAACAATCCACAGCATTACAAATGCAACAATATGTAACGTTGCCTGTCCCATATAACCAAAAGTATTAAAAATGACTTGTAAAGCTCCCTGGAATGCCAAATAATTTCCTGTTAAATACATAAATAATATTTTCGTGTATTGTACTGGATTATTTATAATAAATTTAACCTGTTTTCCAGAATTAACGTCTGTTCCACCTCTCAAATCTCCCGCTCCAACTAATTTAGGTAAAACAAAAATAATTCCACCTATTAAACTTATAAGTACTATACCCGACATTACAATGGCAAGAATGATTCTTTGTTTTCCAGATAATCTCTTTATAATTTTTGTAATTACATAAATTCCCAACCAGCCAATAATGAATATCGGTATAAACCACTTAAAGCTTAGTACCATTTCCAATAAAAAAGTAAATATCAAATCAATTATAGTAATTTTAAATCGCTCACACTGTTTTTCACTTTCAAATTTTTCTTTCGGAATGAGTAAATACAAGCCAAACAATGGGAAATAAATAGCTTTCGCCATGAAAGCTAACGTATAAGAAATACTCATAACATACAAATCTTTTTGAATGATTTTTTCCTTGCTTTGCATATTTCCTATAAAATAGGCACTACCTAAAAATACAAAACCTGTAATCCAGCTATCCGTTGAATATACAGCTGCTAAAAAGAAAGCCGTAACAAGTGTTGATGCAACTGCTAAAATCATCTTCCCAGATTTTAATTTTTTCATTGCAAAGTAAATCAGAACTATATACAATAACATATTCATTGCAGCCCCTAACTGAAATGTTAATGCATATGAAAGTCCGATTTTTCTTCCTATTACAAGTCCGATTGCCGAAGGGACATAAGATACCCCATTCATTTGTGTTAATATATCTGTATTTGCAGATACTATATTATTTGCATTATACTGTGCTTGCATATTATTTTGTATAATTCGTAATGTATCGATTGTATTTGGCAACGTATATCCAGTTCCAGAATGCCAATAAATCCAATCATCTGCTGCATTAGTCGCACCACATAGCCCATGTGATACACCAACTGCTTTCCAATAATGAATCCCTTCATCCCAAGAAAGTTCTGCCTCTGCAGGAATTGCTATTACATATAGCATTCCAATCAGTAACATTATTGTTGAAAATATGCGCTCTGGTTTTTTCTTTAACCATTCCCTCTTTCTGATAAAAATAAATATACATAAAAGTGCAACTACAATAAAAGCATATCGATACTCATTAAACGCTCCTATTGTATTATATTCCAATATATTACTGGCGGATAATTTTTTTTCGATTACTATCCCTATAATTCCTATAAAAAAAATGCCCACCATATCAAAAAAAATTTTTTTATTATTATATTTTACATATTGAAGTATAAGGCAAATAATATTTCTTACTTTCTTCCACTTAAAAAATAATAGTAGATATGAACAAAACAGACCAAACACCAGACAAACTACTATTGAAAATCCAATTGTACTGGTTACATATTTTTTTTGAAACAATTTTAAAATTATATCTCCATCTTGTCGTTCTCCATTTATTTCAAAATTTGCCCCTTTAAGAGAATCTCCCTCTGAACACCACAGTGCTTTTGTAACCTTATTGGATGAAATTTTTAAATAAACTTCCTTTTCACTATTTATTTTTTCATTTGTAATGTAATATTCTCTATACCCAGTCGCTTCAATTTCCGCCCCATTTTCTTCCCAATTTTGTATCGTTTCACCTGTTTCTGTGTCATTTAAAGATATACTAAATATTGTCCCCTCTTCAAAATTCTCCAAATGATATTTAATTGCAAAAGAATTCAACACTCCTTCATCCAGCAATAATTGCTGTTGGATTTCATCACTTGGATTAATTTTTAATTCTCTGTTTGAAAAAAGTGAATATGCATCCGCATCCTGATACTTTAGTATAGATTCTCCATAATGGATTTTTCCACTAAAAAATAATATACAAAATAGAATTACCGCTATTACTAAACTCATTGGAATGTATATTTTTTTCTTTTTTAACATTTTTTCCCCTTCAATTGTTTTTGATTTTCCTACTTTTCTATAGTTTTTCACACAAGATAGATCACCTGAACGGCAATCCATCTTGTCTATAGTATATTATAACCGTTTCAGTGAGAAATCCTGGCTGTCCAGAGTCAGGTTCGGATTATAGAACGGATCGCCGTTCTTCAGGATATCGGGCCAGCGTTTCTCAAACGTAGCAATTTCCTGATTGAATCTTGCCACTTTCTCCGGAGTATCTTCCAGTCCTCGGGATTTGGATTCGTAATGATACAGTTCCGCATACGGATTGTACACGATCAGATATCCTGCCTGTCGAAGTTTCATACAGAAATCAATATCGTTAAATGCCACCTGCAGTTCTTCACTCAAACCACCGACTTTCTCAAACGCTTCCCGTTTTACCATCATACAAGCCGCAGTCACCGCACTGTAATCCTGTGCACAGATGATCCGGTGGCAGTACCCGGTAAATCCACGCTTCTGCTGTACAAAACAGTGTCCGGCGATTCCACCGAAACCTATGACCACGCCGGCATGCTGGATCGTATCATCTTCGTAATACAGTCTCGCACCCACAGCACCCACATCTTCTCTGGTACAGTAACCAAGCAGTTCCTCCAAACAATCGTCGTTGATGATCTCGGTATCGTTGTTTAGTAGCAGGAAATACTCTCCTTTGGCATACTGCACACCGAAATTATTGATGGCAGAATAATTAAAGTGGCCTTTATAATACACCACATGCACTTTCGGATTAACCGCTTCAAGCTGCTCGTAATATGCAAAAGTTTCTTTTTCTTCGCTGTTGTTCTCCACGATAATATATTCATAATTGGTATATGTGGATTTTGCTTCGATTGAATCGATACACCGTTTCAGATCATCAATATGATCTTTATTCGGAATAATGATCGAGATCAGTGGGTCATAATCCCGCAGGAATTTTGTCCGGTAGAGTCCCAGGAACTCTCCCTTGCTCACTTCCACTTTAACACCAATCCGGTCATAATGCGCCTGCACCGCCCGTTGTCCCGCATCAAATGCATACAGCTTGCTCTCCGGATTCTCCGATGTGGAATCTTCATGGCATCGCCAGTGATACAGGATCTTCGGAATATGATGGATTTTTTCCGCTCCCGCATGTTCCACACAACGGAAGATAAAGTCATAATCCTGCGCTCCGTCAAACTCTCTGCGTAACATTCCGACCTCATCAATCAACGTTTTCTTCGCCACAAACAAATGGCAAATATAATTGACCGTACACAGCAGATCCACGTTATAATCCGGTTTGAAATGTGGCTGGAAGAACTTGTGTCCGTCCATCGTCATCTTATCTTCATCCGAATATAGAACCTCTGTTTCCGGTTTCTCATTCAGTACTTTCACACACTCATACAGGGCATGTGCCGTCAGTTCGTCATCATGATCCGCAAATACCACAAACTCACCCGTTGCCGCCTCGATCGCAGCATTCGTATTTTCTGATATCTGTAACTTTTCCTGATGATCGATGACTTTGATTCTGCTCTCTTCCTTCTGTAACTGTTTTAACAGTTCCCGGATTGGAGAATCCGCACCGCTTCCATCAGACAGGCAGAGTTCCCATTTGCCATAAGTCTGCGCCTGCAGAGATTCCACCAGCGCACGGAGATATTTTTCAGGTGTTTTATAAAGCGGTACAACCACACTGAAGGTCGGTTCCCAGGAAAAATGTTCTTTTCGCTGGTGTTCCAGTTCTGCTTTACTTGGCAGATGTTTCGGAAGCCATTTCTGATAGATCACAGCTGCTTTATTTTTATTTTTCACTTTTCCGACCACTTTTTGAGCAAGTGCTGCCGGACCGTGCAGTTTCAGATAACGGCTGCCCTTTTTGCAGTATTCATTCATCTTTTCTGCGGCAAGCTGTACCGGCTGCAGGTGAATCTGTCTTCTCACCCGTATCGAACCTGCCTCAAAAACAATATAAAATTCTTTCAGCTGCTGGTAGTGCAGTTCAAAAAAGAACCCACATTTTTCTCCTACCTCTGCCTCCGGATACTGGTTCTGTACATCGACACGTTTCAGGTGCTGGATCTCACATGGAATTCTGTTTCCGCGGGAATTCTCCAGATAAACTTTTAGCGGTTTCGTATAAGCTGCCCAGCCACGCACCCGGCAGATGCCGAGTTTCCGGTCCACTTCGGAACTCTCAATGAAATACTGAGGCATACCCTGTCTTCTGATCAGCTGTTTTACCGGAATTGAAAACCAGACCTCTTTTTTCCCGTTCTCTTTCGCATAAACCACTAACTTTTTATACTGTTCCAGCTTATCTGGAAGTACAATCTCCATCTGAACACGGATCGCATCCACCAGATCCAGATCCTGAAATCGTTCCAGGGCACTGATGCGCTCCTGCTGCTTCAGATTTACCTCCAGTGATTTCCCGTCCAGTTCCGCTGCCGCGGTATGTTCCTTTGGCCAGGTGCCCTGCAGATGATAGATTTTCTCATCTGAAAGATCAAATCTTTCTTTTTCTACTACGAATACTTCTCGCTGCATAGTAATTCCTCTCTTGCATCTTTTCCTGTATTCTGAGTTACATACTGACACATCACTTTTTTATGGGCTTTTTCACCCATCTGTACTCTGGCTGTCTTCTCCTCGATCAGCGTTGTGAGCGCTTTTTTCCACTCCTCCTTGTCACTGCAAAGCCAGCCATCCACACCATTTTCGATCACGCCTTCCATCTCCCGGTTTCTGCTCATCACTGATGGCACTTTCACCAGTGCGGCTTCCATCCATTTGTTTTCGGACTTACTACAATGGAAGATACTGTCCTCCAGCGGCATCAGATTGATATCGATACCTGCCATAACAGAAGGTAACTGTTTCCAGTCCATAAACGGAAGTTTTTCCACCTTATTTCCGAATTTTTCCATTTTTCTGTCAGAGAGTACACCAACCAGCTTCAGCCGTACCTCCGGATGTTCCTTCATCACTTCCAGAATTGCTTCTTCCGCCACCTCAAAGTCCTGATCATGAGTTTTCGATCCGCTGAAGTAACCGATGGAAATATGCTCCGGGTCTTTTTCCACCTGCTCTACTGCGTCATGGGACAGAATCTGCATCTCCATGCTTGCACAATTCCGGTTGATTACCACTGGTTTTCCCGGAAATTCTCTTCGGATCTCTCCCGCCAGTGTATCAGTAGAGGTAAAATAGCCATCACACAGTTCCATACAGGAATGAATCTGTTCCGTCGTCTTTTTAAAATCTTTATACTCACTTCCTGTCAGAAAATGCAGATAAGAGATTCTTTCGTAATCAAAGATCAGATCGTCAATGTCATAATATACGTTTAATCCGGTTTTTTTCGCCTGCTCCACTACCTTGCACACCACATCTTCCCGGCTGCAACGGTAACATACAACTGCCCGGTACGCATCCCAGTCCAGATCTTCGACCTCATCCACCTGATAAAAATCCGATCCGTAACCCTGATAATGCAGCTGTTCCCTGAAATGTTCTACCCGATAACGGGAAGCAAACGAAATTTCCTCACCCACAAACAGAATCTTCTTTTCGCATACAGGCATATTCTGACACTTCAGTGTCTGTTCTGCAAACTCCTGTAATTCTTTCAGTGCTGCCTTTGCATCTGTTCCTTTCAGAACCAGACCTTTTTCGTAATGTTTTACCCGCTCCACCGGCGCACCAATCGGGAATACAGCAACCGGCATATGCATGGACATAATCTCTGAAGTTGTATACGAGAAGGTCTCCGGCCAGATGGATGGGATAAAGAACAGGTCAATATCTTCTTCCATCGTCAGTCTCGGAAGTTCATCTCTGGTATATCTTCCCGTACAGGAGAATACCGGACTGTCGATTTCTTCATCCGACACCCCGATCAGTTTCATTCGGATGTTCAGGTTCTGCATCTCGATCTCTTTTATCATCTCCTTGACAACATCCAGACCTTTTTTATAACACAGCACGCCGAGCAGACCAATGTTCAGTGTCCTGGTCGTCTTCACCTTCTTATCCAGTGCCGTCACATAATGCGGTTTGTGTGGCAGCACATGTAACTGATACAGATAAGGATAGGTCTTTTTAAATATCTGTGCCGTATCATCAGAGAATGCCAGAATCTCATCACACCGGGATAAAAACTCCCTCCAGTGTGTTCTCCATGCGGTTCCGGACTCATAGTCCAGACATGCATTGCTTCGGTTTGCCGGGATACACTGGTTACAAATCTGTGCATCCGCGCCATGACAGTATTTCCCCTGAGCATCCATCAGATTTACCGCCGGACACATGAAGAAAAAGTCATGAAGCAACATCTTCGGATGTGCCTGATGTTTTTCTTTCAGTTCAAGAATCTGATCCAGAACCTGATAGATTTTCTGATAAGTTACCAGTTCGTTGATCCAGATTTCATCCACTCTCGGAATCTCATCAAGGATCATCTCCAGATCTTTAGCAAAATACTGAACCTTATATTTTTTGTATTCATATTCCAGATAATAGCGCATATTATCGATGTCAAACCGGACAGTCAGGAAACGTTTTCCTTCTTTCAGTGCCAGTTTACGTTTCTCAATCAGATATTCCGTGGCACCACCGCCGAGGTTATGATCAAAGGCAACAATCGTCGGTACATCCAGCAACTGATTTAACAGCTGTGTTTCCACATACAGTCGGATCGTTCTTGCCGGATCTCTCCGACAGAAAGCTGCCGTATCGCTGTTATAATTCGGATGTTTCTTCGCCAGTCTCTCCAGATGGCTCTTTAGCAGCCGTAATTTTTCTTCGGAAGAAAAACTTCCGCCATGTTTGTGATAAACAAACAGATTCTCCACCTGTACATTGGTATAACCTGCCTGGATCGCCCGCTGACACCAGTCATTTTCTTCTCCGTATCCTTTGTCAAAGTTCTCCTCATCCAGAAGACCTACTTCTCTGATTGCTTCCAGATTCATACCCATACAGAAACCGATACCTGTCGGCATGGTCGCATACTGCGGACGGATCTGGCGAAAAGCATCATCGATCTGCCATAATGGCATACCTTCAAAAATGACATTATCCTCACAAAAATTAGGAAAGCTGCAGATGGTTCCGCAGGTCGTAAACGGTGTGGAGGATGCTACTTTTTCTTTTGTAAAGATCGGCCACATCAGTCTCTCCAGCCATCCCTCCGGCACTTCCACATCGGTATTGACCAGTGCTACATGATGCTCTGCAATTGCAAGGGCACGGTTTACAGACGGGAGGAATCCCATATTTTTCTCATTTCGAAGCAGAACCGTTCCCTCATGTTCTGCCACGTATCGCTCCAGATATTCCCGTACTGCCGGATCCGGACTCTGATCGTCCACTAGAATCAGACGGTATTTCATCTTTGTCTTTTCAATCCCCGCAAACAGCTTGTCAAAATACTGTAAGCCATTATAAATCGGGATAATAATATCTATCACTTCATCCGAAGGAATCTTCGCATCAAATACCGGCGTTTCTTCCAGATAACGTTCTTTAAAATATCGAATATTGCCGATGCTCTCCTGTCCCTCCAGGGTATACACCTGTATCTCATTACACCCCGGATCTGCAGGGATCTTGCATAACGGATATGCTTTTTCTCCGTCTACGGTGTCGTAAACAACTGCCACTTCCGTTTCCACTGGTGAATGCACCACCAGCACACAGGAAAATCCACAGGATTCTGCCTCCGGAATCTGTAAAACAGCTGCCACATCGCTCCGATATACTACAGTAATCGGTTCTTCCGCCACCACTTCCCCGTTCTGTAAAAAAGCAAGATGCGTGTTCTCCATGGCGTACGCACGGTCAAATGCCCAGCCGATAATCTGCAGCACATTATTTTCATAGCTGAAGCTGTCGATACTTCCCACACAGCTCGATACCGGCTGTTCTGTCTGTTGATTTTCTGTAACCAGTGGGGCCACAGGACGTCCAAGCATCTTCTTCACCAGACGTTTTGTTCTCTGTTTCGGTCGATGCTGAAATTCCATGGCTGCCCGAAGTTCTTCCTGCCTTCTCTCTTCTTCGGCTTTTTTCGCTGCTATCCGTTCTTCTTTTTGTATCTGCTGCTGAAGTTTTCTTTCTTCTTCCCGACGTACCGCTTCTTTTCGATCCTCTTCCAGTTGGATTTCTTCTGCGATCTCTTTCTGCGACAGAAAACGAATTTGACCGGAAATTGTAATTTTCTTCAATTCTGACGGATCCGTCACATGGATAAAATATCCGCCTGCCAGATTCAGGAACACTACCGCATCCGCCGCCTTGTCGATCCGCATACCAAACGGAATTAACTCCCCATGGCATCCGCAGTCAAGTACTTCCACTTTCACCTCACAGAATGTATCACTTAACAGATTCCAGCGGATTCCGCAGATATTTTCTACTTTCTGCAGATCAAACGTAACCTGAAATCTTCCCCGATCCAATTCCACCGCCGTCTCAATACTGTTCTCTTCCGACAGTCCAGAACCTGTATCATAATACAGTTTGCTGCGAAATCGCTTTTTCTCCTGACATGCGCGCACAGTTTCTGACAAATCCACCGGAATTCTCTCTTTCCGGTATACATCCAGCGAATCGCTGCCAACATATTCATAAGTAAAATGCATTGTCCATGCCATGAAAATTTCGCTGTCCGATGGTTCTATACCGAATTCGTGATTCATATCGTCCTGTGTATACAGCGCGCCCAGTTTCGGGATTCGGTAATACAGTTCATGGATCATTCTCCACATGATAAAGGCAACCGGAACTGGAAAGTCAAAAGTCCATTCATAGTCAATGATTTCATAATCATCTCCGAACTCAAAGATATTCGCACAGATCAGATCAATGTTTGCCGGACTTACGCATTCATAATATTCCTTGCCCGGATGTTCTCCAAACACTTCCTTAAAAACTTTCGTCTGGTACTCCGGTTCTTTTTTCCGCTGTGCGAACACATGCTCATATACATGTTTCAGGGTTCTCAGAATCTCATCTGTCTGTTCTTTCTCCACAAGATCACGAATTCTGTCTTCAAGTGTTTTCCCGCTCAATACCGGATACACGATTCCCCCATTCTCATATCTGCACGGAAGATTACGAAATCCTTTTCCTGGTTTCTGCGCTCCTGTTTTTTTCAGTCCTGCTATAAAGTTTTCTGCCTCCGGGCACAGTGGTTTTTTCTCTGCCCACACACTTTCCTCTTTCCGCACCAACTGGGTCAGGGTTCGAAACTCTTTCCTGCGGCCCTGATTCAGTTTTACATATAGAATTTCTTCTTTTTCTTCAAGTTCCTGTTTTCCTGCAACCAGAAGAAAAGAATTCACAAAACGGTCCGCGATCTGTTCTTTTTTCATTGCCTCGATACCGGCGCTTTCTGAAAACAGATCCACGGTTTTGTCCGTGTAGATCGGATAATTTTTCCCATAATGATTGGTGGTCAGTGACGCATCCGTAAAGATCTCCGTTGGAAATTTATAATCCGGATACGGGTAATAAAATTTTTGAAAAGGAAATCCGCTTTTTTTCACAAGTTCCTGCAATTCTGTTTTGGAAAATGTTCTGACACTGTGATTTTCCGGATAACCATTGATTCCAAAGAAGGGAATGTCCGTATGATCTTCCGGGGCCCCGGCAAAATACTTCATTCCCAGCTTATTCTCAATTGCGATCAGCAATTTTCCTGTATTTTTCAAGTAAGAACCCATTTTCCCTAAAAATGTCTCATACGGTGTATCGCCCTCTGTAAAGCTCATGGCATATTCCAGTACTCCATTGACTACCACATAGTCATACTGCTGCCCCAGATCCATGTCATTGAGGTTTCCCACCATGATGGTCAGATTATCTTTTTTCTCATTGCGGTAATAATTGATCTGTGCTCTTCTTTTCGAGAGTTCCACAGATGTAACCTGACCTGCTTTTTCACAGAGCGTACCTGTGATTGCACCACAGCCCGCACCGATCTCCAGAACACTGTCCGATTTTTTGATCGGATACCAGTTCAGTATATTTGCTCGCAGATCTGAGAAGTGATAGATCACAGGAAAAGAAACCTGCTCACTGGAAAGATCCTCACAGGTTACCCCTTCTTTTGCCATCTTAAGCATCTGTTCTTCAATATCTCCATCTGAATACAGATCTTTTTGCGTATAATACTCTAAGTTCAGTATTGCCATTCTTTTCCTCCTCAGTTACTTTAACGTGACCTTTGAGAACAGATCAAAATATCCGACAGCTTTCTTATCCGTAATGACTGTCAGATTACATACATCATACAACCGGTGGAACACGGTAAAATCACCATCCCGGTAACCGGTACATCCCAGACACAGCATATATTCTCCGGCCTCTAACGGCATCTTCTGTGTAAAGGTGATCCGTCTGGTTTCTCCCGCCTTCTGTGTACCTACCGGTGTATTCTCATACATCGTATTGGTTCCGGTGATCTCCGTTCCTTTCAGATCTTTGATCGTGAAAGCAAAAATCGGTTCCTGGATCGTTTCATGAAAATGAATCTTCATATCCACGGAAAATTCTTCTCCCTTTTCAATCACATTCGTAACCATTCCGGACTTATCACGAATTGCAAAGTCCTGAATTTCTGCTAATTTACTTCCATATTCCAGTACTTTTGGATTCAGATTTAACTGATCTTTCGTACTCTTTTCTTCTTGTACCTCTGGCGTTTCTTCCTGCATAGTGTTCTGTTCCCCTGGTTCATCATACTGGTTCACCAGAACACGACGATACAGATTGACCATCTCTTTCGCATCGCCTTCTGCCAGTTTTTCTCCTTTGTTTAACAGAACAACCCGGTCACAATATTTCCCGATGCTGCTCAGGTCATGACTTACAAAAAGAATGGTTTTTCCCATCTCTTTAAATTCTTCAAACTTCCGGTAACATTTCGCCTGAAAAAAGACATCTCCTACGGAAAGTGCTTCATCTACGATCAGAATTTCCGGTTCGATATTAATAGCTACCGCAAAAGCCAATCGCACAAACATACCACTGGAATACGTTTTTACCGGTTGGTGTATAAAATCTCCGATATCTGCAAAATCCAGGATATCCTGCAGTTTTGCATCGATCTCTTCTTTGCTGAATCCGATCATCTGACCGTTCAGATACACGTTTTCGATACCGGAATACTCTCCGTTGAATCCGGCTCCCAGTTCCAGCAACGCGGAGATTCTTCCATCCACCACCACTTCTCCCTGTGTGGGATTCAGTACGCCGGTGATAATTTTCAAAATCGTGGATTTACCGGAACCATTCGTTCCGATAATTCCCACGGTCTCCCCCTTTTTCACCTGAAAACTTACGTTGTTCAAAGCATAATGTTCTTTATATCTTTTTTTTCTTGTCAATCCGAGGGATTCTTTTAACCGATCCATCGGATTCTCGTACAGTTTATACATCTTACTGATGTTATTCACTGAAATTGCAATCTCTGACATCTGTAAACCTCTCTTTGATTTCTCTTAAAGTACATCTGCAAAATGTGGTTTCAGTCTCTTAAAGATCCAGGAACCAAGTGCAAACAATACTACTGTTACGATCCAGAAGTATACGGTCCATCCCCAGTGATTCCAGAACCATACGTGACCCAGCATGGAATCACGGTATCCGGTGACAATATAGTACATCGGATTCAATTTGAACAGTTTGATCAGCCACGGATAATTTGCCAGCATGTTGACATCCCACATGATTGGTGTCAGCCAGATACCTACCTGTAAGAAAATACTGATGATCTGTGTCAGATCCCGGAAGAATACAACGATCGCACTGGTCGCATATACCAGCCCCAGTGTAAACATAAATGTGCAGAGCGAATAATAAAAGATCTGCAATGTTGCCAGCGACGGCGTATAGCCATACAGGCTGCATAAAACCAGTGAAAACACAACGAAAAAGGCATGTACAAATAAAGCGGAAATCATCTTTACGATCGGCAGTACACTGATTTTAAACACTACTTTTTTAACCAGGTAGTTGTATTCCATCAGTGCATTGGTTCCACCATTCAATGCATCCTGGAAAAAGAACCATGGCACAATACCAGATACCAAATATAGAACAAATGGATAATCCGATACATTTCCTGCTTTCAGACCGACAGAAAAGACAAACCAATATACCAGAATCGTAACGATTGGCTGTACAAACGCCCATACGATTCCAAGATATGACCCTGCATACTTCGTTTTGAAGTCATTCTTTGCCAGATTCATAATCAGTTTTCTGTTCTGTAAAAGCTCGATTGGAAGTGTCAATACTTTCTTCCGGAAAACAAACGCAACCACTGCTCCACCGTCAATCAGTAACAGCATCAGAATATTTTTGATCCACAATTTCTGTGTATAATCTTTCTCGAGAACCGGATACAGTTCTTCTTTATCCAGATGCAGCCACACATAAGGATCTGTTCCATTCGTCCAGATTTTTAATGTTCCGTCATTAGCTTCCAGGCTCTCCAGTTGCTGACCTTCGATTAGCTTCGGATTCGTCATCTCCGGAATCTCTGTTTTCGTATCTTTACATCCAAGATAAACATTTTCAATCGTGAACGTTCCCGGCTGCGTGCCCAGATCCAGACGCACCATATTAAACTGAAATGGAACAGAAAAAATCAGTTCCTGACTTTCTCCAACCTGATCATACGTCTTGACCTGACTTGATTTTTCTGAAAGTTCTCCGGCCGCACTGTAATAGACCTGAATCTCCTGTTCCTTATCGCTGTTCATCGTAAGATGAAGCTCATAATTACCGCCTACACTTCCTCTGTGACATACGATCAGCACATTTAAAACCAGTAAACACAACACGCAGATACCGGCCAGAATCTTTTTCTTTCTTCCCATTTCATTTCCCTCTTATCGATTTTTGTACTCCGCAAAGCTTCCCCACTTCTGATCCTTGTCAGAGATGGTCAGTTCTTCTTTTGTCATTCCTTCCGGCATCGGCCATTCTACGCCAATCTCCGGGTCATCCCATTTCAGTCCGCCTTCATCGTTTGGGTGATAAAAATCGGTACATTTATACGCAAATTCTGCGGACTCGGACAGTACGATAAATCCATGCGCAAAATTCTTTGGAATAAAGAACTGTTTTTTATTCTCTGCGGACAGCACAACACCAAACCATTTTCCATATGTTTCAGAACCCTGGCGCAGATCCACTGCCACATCAAAGACCTCCCCACTAACTACCCGCACCAGTTTGTCCTGGGGATAATTAATCTGAAAATGCAGTCCTCTTAAAACTCCTTTTTTGGAGCTTGACTGGTTATCCTGTACGAATTCCATATCGATGCCTGCTGCTTTATAATCATTATAATTATATGTTTCCATAAAATATCCGCGTTCATCGCCAAACACTGTCGGTGTGATTACTTTCAGTCCTTCAATTTCACATGTTTCTACTGTAATTTTTCCCATTTTTTTATCCTCTCTTTAATAAAATATTCTTTCCTGCAAGCAGGTTTTTAACACAAACGAGCAGTACCCTGATAAAGGATACTGCTGTTTTTATTGCATTGCATATCAATAATTGATCCAGTGAATCAATTTTGATTTCCATGATGTTTTATTATACCATCATCGTTCTTATTCTTCAACTATATGATATTGTAGCAAATTTTCATCTTCCAAGAATATCATTTTTTATTTTTTTAATTTCTTCTCTATAATTCACTGATTCAAAAATTATCGTTGAAAAATATCCCGCAAATAAGCAAATGCCACCCATCACAACACAAAATACAATATAGCTGTTTCTTGCTATTACCTGCGCTGCCGAACTGTTTGACAATAAAGATACTGCGATAATAAAATGCCAGATATATGTTCCATATTGATATTTAGATATCCAAAGAATAATCCGTCCTGGAATATGTTTGAATTGTATATTTAACTGACTACACAGATATATAAGTACTGTCAAAATCACTGCAAATACTGTATGCCAAATATATCCCCACCAATCATCCCCATAAGGTGAATGAAAGTCAATTAAATGATTCCATTTATAGCATACACCTAAAACTGCAATTATGCCTAATAGTGCATATATTTTTCTTAATTTAAATTTATATTTTGTCAACACCCAGTACAACAACATTCCAAGTACAAAGTTATCCAACGCAGTAAATACCTGGCGTGCATAAACAAAATTACCAAATGCATCAATGTTCATTTCAGGAACAAGAATATGATAGAAAAGTGCCTTTAACCCTATTGATAGTATCATAGACGCTATACAGACTGCATAAGGATTCTTTTTAAAACATTTGTATACCCACACAGCAATGATATAAAACTGAAAAATGGTTCCCATTGTCCATAATACGCTACTGATGGAACCATGCGTGGATCGAAACCAATTATGGATAAATAACAGATGCGTTCCAATATCGAACAAACCTTTTTTGTTCATATAAGAAGAATTGGATGTAATCAATAACAAAACTATAATGGATCCATAATATTGTGGTAAAATTCTTACAAATCTTTTCTTCATAAATTTTTTCCACGAAACGCTTCCGTCCGTCTGTTCCATTCGCATCAATGAACCACAGATTCCATATCCACTGATAATAAAAAACAATGTCACACCAATTTCCCCACCGCTGCTCAATATTCGATGAATAACCGGCACAGACTGGTATGGATAATTACATAAATAATAGAAATGATAGAACAACACGGATAATATTGCGATTGCTCTAAAAAAATCTATAGTTCTGTTTCTTTCATTTTTCATATATGACTCTCTCCTCAATACAATTTTATTAATCATATCATTGTTCATAATTATATACAAGATTCCTTTTCTTACGTTTTCCTATCACACCTTGCTTTTTTTAATGCACCTGTTATAATAAGAAAGAATATAGATAACACGTTGCTTATTTTCCTTATTGCAGCGTGTTCTTTTTTCAGAAAGGAGTTGTTGATTCAAACATTATGAAAAACAAACTAAAGTACCTGGTGTGTGGTTTTTCTGCACTTTGCCTTGTTGGCAGTCTGGTGTTTGCTTCGCCTTCCGGAACGGAAACTGTTCAGGCCGCTTCTATATTTCACAGTACAGATGGAACCGTTCATTTTCTAACTTTACCGGATAACACCGATGCGATTCTTCTGGAATGCGACGGTAAATTTGGTATGGTAGATTCCGGAGAAGATAGTGATTATCCCAACGGTTCCGATGCCCGCTATCCGCTTCGTGCTGGAGTAACAACCACGAAAGGATATGAATCTCAGGTCATTTCCTATTTAAAAAAGATGGGAGTGAACGAGAATAACTTTGAATTTTACATCGGAACTCATCCGCACAGTGATCATATAGGCTCTGCTGATGAGGTCATCCGGGCTTTTCACCCAAAACGGGTGTATCTGGAACCTTACTCAGACAGTGATATTACAGATGCAACACACCTGTGGGATAATCTGTATGTCTATGATCAGGCGGTTACTGCCGCCAAAGAGACAGGTGCAACATTGATCCAGTATTTCAACACCGATGCTCCGCTCTATCCGGAAACTGTCAGTGTGAAAGGAAACATTATCTGGAAGCAACCTGAAAAACCAGAAGAAAATGAAAAGCCAGAAGATTCTGAAAAATCAGAGGAGTCAGATTCTGACAGTTCTTCTGGAGATACCGAAGAAAATAGCAGTTCTTCCGATACATCTACACCAGAATCCAATACTTCTGAAAATGATTCTTCGCCGGATACAGATTTATCCTCCGATACTGCAGGTTCTGACATGGACTCTGAATCTTCCGATCAGGCTAATGCAGATACACCAGTTACACAGGATACATCTCCGAATACTGATATTTCTTCTGAAGAAGTAACGGGACTTTCTGTTTCTGATGAAACGCAGATAGCGGTGCTTCCACTTTCTACCGGTTCAACAGACACCGTACCGGAATCTGAAGTTTCAGCACAACCTGTCACCGCATCTTCAGATTCCCCTCCGGAAACTATTTCAGTTACTTTATCCTGGGGCAATTCAAATGAACAGTCCGTAACTTTAACTTCCGGTTCATCATCAGAATATGGTTCTGTTACTAAAATCTCTGAAAATCAGTGGACTTATGAATTTCAGTCCATTCCCAAATATGATGATACGAAATCCGCTTATACGTACACGGTTACTCCAGAAGCTGACGGCTATTCTTTTTCCAAACTGAATGATTCTGATTACGATTTCAGTTGTGTAGCTGCAGACAGTACCACTGATACTGCCGCTTACGCAGACGAGGCCTTGGTCACGCAGTCTCCAGACAGTGGTGTTCTGGATAGTGCAAGTGATATCTCCCTTTCCGGTACTTCAGACAATCTGGTCACTTCCAGTATTCCATCTACTGACCGCGTGATTGCCGGAACCGACAGTGATTCTACGAATGCTAACCGCAATGACCGATCCATTTCAGGAAAAAGCGGTATTTACGATGGAGAAACCGGTAATGTTTCTACACCTGTATTTTACCTTGGTGATAAAAACAAACTGAAGATAGAAATCATGAATTATGGTGTTTCACGTCCACAGCCAGATGCAAACTATTTCAGCCTTGGCGTCAAAGTAACTTCTCAGCAGACAGGTGCCACCGCCTTCTTATCTGGCGACATCAATAATTATCTTGGAACTGAGACAGCACTTGCCGCCAAACTTGGACATGTGAACCTTCTGAAATTAGGTCATCACGGATGTTATGGCTCTAATACCTATAGTTATATCCAAAAACTTAATCCGAATATGGCTATCATGACCGGTACTTATAGTTACGTCAGCAATGCAACTGTCGGTGATGAGTACAGTACTCTGGACACCTTACTCGCTATGGCATCACGTGGCACGCCTTTATACGCTACCGGTTGGTATTCCGACAATGTAGATGCTCTTGTTATTCACCTGAATGCATCGCTCAGCAACAATATTCCTTCCGGAAAAAGTCTTGTGGCTGTTGGTGGTGCAATAGATGAAACCAATGTTTTTGTCTATTACAAGAACGGTTTTCCTGCAAATTGCTCCGGTTGGAAAAAAGATCTTTCCGGAAATTACTATTATTTTCAGAATTCATCTTTTCCATTGACTAACCAGTTTGTGCTGGATAATTCCACCTGGTATTATCTGGATGCCTCCGGTAAAATGACCACTGGATGGGTATATTCCAATGGATCATATTATTATATGAATCCATCAAATGGTGCCATGGTTACTGGTTGGTTCCAATTAAATAACATCTGGTATTATCTCGGAGATGACGGTGCTATGTATACCGGAACCCATACTATCAATGGGTCTGAATATTCATTCAATACTGATGGTTCTATGATTACATCTGCCTGGGTAGGTGATCATTACTATGGTTCTGACGGTATATGGATTCCTAATTATCACAATGCCAACTGGCGAAAAAATTCTACCGGATACTGGTATGTTCGTGCCGATGGTTCCTATCCGATAAATAAATGGGAACTTATTGATGGCAAATGGTATTATTTTGACAACAGAGGTTATATGGTTACCGGCTGGCTTCATCTTGGCTCTACCTGGTATTATTTAAATACAGATGGAACCATGCACATTGGGTGGCTAAAATCTGGTTCTGAAACTTACTATATGGACAATTCCGGTGCCATGCTCACCGGATGGGGGCATATCGATAACAACTGGTATTACTTTGCCGGCAACGGAGTTATGTACGGTGCCGGATGGCATCTGATCAATAACAAATATTACTACATGAATAATTCCGGCGTAATGGCTGCTGATACCTGGATTGAAAATTACTATGTGGATGGTTCCGGTGTATGGATCCCTGGCAAAATAAAATACACTACTGGCTGGGTTCAGAGTGGCTCACGTTGGTGGTATCGTCATCAGGACGGCAGTTATACCAGAAATGGCTGGGAATATATTAACGGACATTGGTATTACTTTGATCAGTCCGGCTGGATGGTTACCGGATGGCTGAAACTTGGCAATACCTGGTATTACCTCACCGGCTCCGGTGCTATGGCAACCGGATGGATCAATCTCGGCGGTACCTGGTACTATCTGAATGGTTCCGGCGCTATGGCAGCCAACACCTGGATCGGTTCCTGTTATGTCAACAGTTCCGGTGCATGGGTTCCTGATCACCTGAGAGTATCTGCCGGCTGGGTTCAGAGTGGTTCCCGCTGGTGGTATCGTCATTCAGGCGGTGGTTACACTACCAATGGCTGGGAATATATCAACGGAAGCTGGTATTATTTTGATCAGTCCGGCTGGATGGTTACCGGATGGCTGAAGCTTGGCAATACCTGGTATTACCTCACCGGCTCCGGTGCTATGGCAACCGGATGGATCAATCTCGGCGGTACCTGGTACTACCTGACCGGCTCCGGCGCTATGGCAACCAACACCCGTATCGGTTCCTGTTATGTAAATGGTTCCGGTGCATGGGTCCCTGGTGCTTAAACAAATCAAGAAAAAAAGAAGGGGAAAATCCATCAGGATTTTCTCCTTCTTTTTTTCTTTTTCGTATGTTTTCGAATTCCGGAAACAATCGTAACTACCAGAGTAACTGCGATCAATCCCGCCAGAATATAGATCACATAGCGATATACCGTCATATCCTGCGTTTTTTCTTCCTGTCCCGTGTTCGAATCAGAAGATTCCGGCGCTACCTCAGGTGTCGGCGTTGTCTCCTCTGCCGCTATCTCTGAAGGTTCTTCCTCCTGCACCTCTTTGGAACCGCTTCCCACATAATAATCCGTTCCATAATAATAGGAATTATCTGTATTGGTCAGATCACTTACCTGTACATCTTTCGGTATCGTGACCGCTCCTCCCGGTACCTCTACTTTCTGAAAATTATTAAAACCATAATCAAACATACTGATATGATCCTGACACACCTGTCCGGCATCCGCCCGCATTGCCACTGCGATCAGTGTCATTCCATCTCTTGTTGCACCACTGACCAGTGTATTTTTTGATGCTTCCGTCACGCCTGTCTTGCCACCAAAACATCCTTCATAGTATTCCGGTGCTCCCTGTGCCACCAGTGCATGATGCGTGGAATACGTCCGACTTTCCGGATTCATATTTGTCGGATCAATCGTAAAGCTCTGTGTACCGATAATGTCCAGAAAATCCTGATTTTTGATTGCTTCCCGGAAAATCAGTGCCATATCGTGTGCCGTTGTATAATGATTCTCATCCGGCATCCCGCTGGCATTCACAAAATGCGTATTCACACATCCCAGTTCCTGTGCCCTCTGATTCATCATATCTGCAAATGCCGATACCGATCCTGCAATCTGAACCGCGATCTGCGTCGCCACATCATTTGCTGACCGTATCATCAATGCCAGCAGACACTGACGCATCGTCAGCACCTCTCCTACCTGCATGCCGATATTTCCACTGTCCGATGTCTGATCTGCCAGACATTCCTCTGTAAATGTCACCTGATCATCCAGATTGCTGTTTTCCAGTGCCAGAAGTGCCGTCATGATCTTTGTGATACTCGCCGGATATCTCTTTTCATCCATTCCCTTATTATAAAGGATTGTTCCTGTATCTGCATCCATCAGCACTGCTGTCTCCGAATAAGTATCCGGGCCCTGTGGCCAGCCTTCTATGGCATTCGTTGTGATCGGATAAGATGCCCCGTTATCCACCTCTGCCGCCTGAACCGTGACAGCTGACAGACTGATCACACCAGCCAGCAGCCATACCGTCGCCTTTTTACAGATTTTTCTTATCATAATACTATGTACTCCTCGCATTTTTCTTCCTGTTCATTTTCTGAACGATTACAAATTTACCTTTCATTCGTACTATTCTATCTCATATCCGTTCTTTCTTCAAGTTTTTTGTTTTTACGGAATCTTCGCTCTGATCATTGCCCTGTTTTTTCTCTCATGGTATACTGAAAATAGTATCGTTCAGGAGGGGTTAGATGAAATCTTTTAAACATCACTATTTTTACTATCCGTTTTTCATGCTGCTTACGGTCTTTTTTCTTTTCTTTTCCGATACGACCGTATCTGCCGCTGTAAAAACTTCGGATCTGGAAACTGTTCCTTGGAGCATGGTAACAGAATCTTCTATAATAAATGAAAAAGGCTGGCTGCAGTCCATGTGTGCCACGGATCAATATATTGTATGTCTGGTAAATGCGTCAAAAAAAGGCACCGATCCTGACACTCTGATTGCCTTCTACCGAAACACCACAGATATCGACGGCAATCCCGTAGAACAGTACAGTTATGCTTTCAGCGTGACAGAAACCGATTATGAACATGGAAACGGCATGACTTACAATCCCAATACCCAGGAGATCGCAATTGCCGGTCTTTTTACCAACGATCCTTCTGATGCAGGAGCCATCTTTATCGTTGATGCCAACACTTTGCATTTCAAACGGAAAGTGCAGGTCGGAAACGGAAGTATCAATTTCTTTGGCATCGACTATGTTCCGGAAAAAGATCAATATGTTCTGATGGCAAACCGCATTGCCGATTATGCCTTTTATTTTACCGACAGTAATTTTCAAATCGTAGATAAATTAAATCTGCATCTTTCCTACAGCCGCAGTTCCTTCCAGGATTTTTGTGTTTCCGGCGATGCAATTATCAGCATTCCATATATGCAGCGGGAAGGTTATATGAATGTACTGGATGTTTATTCGATCTCCCGGCAAAAACGAATTGGAAGTTATTACCTCACACTGCCAGGTCATGATGCCTTTGAGGTCGAGCCGGAAGGCATCTGTCAGCTCGAACCCGGACATTTTCTGATGGCATCTGCCATCATCGGTACCACTCGCTTCCGTCTGTACGAAGCCACCCTTCCACTGGTCCATAGTGTTACAACCAGTGCGGAAAACGGAAAAATCACGGACAGCAATCTGGAAATCGATGAAGGCGGTTCCTATACCGTCTTCTACGGATGCGATACCGATCATCGCCTGCAGTCTCTTCTGATTGACGGCGAAGCTGTGGATGTCAGCCAATATCCTCTTTCCTATACATTCACAGATCTGCAGGAAGATCGCACAATACAGGCTGTTTTTGAAGAAATACCGGTCTATACCGTCTCTACCTCAGCTACCAACGGAACCATCGATACCTCCCCATCCGGGAAAGAGCATGAACCTTTGTCTGTCACTTTTACTCCTGATGAGCATTACGTTGTAGATACTCTCACTGTAGATGGTACCACTGTCCCTGTTACCAGTGACACTTCCGGCTATGTATTTGATGATCTGACTTCGGATCACACGATTGATGTGACTTTCAAACCGATCCCGTCATATACAATCACTGTTACAGCCCAAAACGGTACCGTGGATACTTCTCCGATTACAGTCTACCGCGGGGATTCCTACACAACCACCGCCACACCGGATACCTCCTGTTTTCTGCACTCCTGCCTGGTGGACGGAAAAGAGTATACTTTCAAAAAGGGTGAAAAGAATATCACGCTGACTGCCATTCAGTCCGACCATACAATCGAACTGATCTACAGCCGTGTGGACTGGATGCTTGTTCTTTTGCTTGCCATCCTGCTTCTGATCGTAATTTTACTGATCTTCCTCTTCTATCTGAAGATTCGAAGATGGCATCACAAAAAGAAACGAAAAAAGGAGCTTGCTCAGATGCGCCAGAAAGATATTGCTTTCTTCGAAACTCTGGAACAGATGGACCTCAAAAAACGTAAGGATTCTTACGATTCCTCCTCTCACCTTGACAAGCATTAAAAAATAAGCTAAAGTTTGTATGATATTTTGTTAAAAGGATAAAATAAATGAATTATACAGGAAAAAATCACACATTTGCCATTTGTGCATATAAGGAAAGTCCGTTTCTGGAAGAGTGTATTCAGTCACTTCTGGGACAGACGATTCCTTCTACAATAATTATTGTCACTTCCACAGATAACGCTTACATTCAAAATATGGCTGAAAAATACCATCTGGAGCTTTTCATCAATCACGGAGAATCCGGCATCACCCAGGACTGGATGTTTGCTTACCGAAGTGCCAGAACGGAACTGATGACCATCGCACACCAGGACGATACTTATGATCGGCTTTATACTGAAACTGTGTTACAGCAACTTTCTGCTGCCAGACATCCATTGATTGCCTTTACAGACTATGGAGAACTGAGAAACGGAGCTATTGTAAATAAAAATACGCTTTTAAAGGTAAAACGTACAATGTTGCTTCCGTTGCACCTGAAGATATTTCATAACAGTATTTTTGTCCGCCGACGGGTTCTTTCCTTCGGCTGTCCAATCTGTTGTCCTTCTGTAACCTTCGTAAAAGATAATCTTCCGGATCAGATCTTCTTCCCTGGTTTTCGAAGTGACGAAGACTGGCAGGCATGGGAACTGCTTTCCAGGAAAAGAGGAGCCTTTGTCTATTGTAACAGGATCCTGATGTATCACCGAATTCATGATGGCTCGGAAACATCCGCCATTCTTGGCGATTCTGCACGTGGAAATGAAGATTTCCAGATGTTTTGCAAGTTCTGGCCAAAGCCGATTGCCCGGCTTCTGACACGCGCCTATTCATCAAGTGAAAAATCAAACGAATTGGAGAACAAATGAAAAGTTTAATTATTATTCCCGCTTATAATGAAGAAGCATGTATCGAACAAACCGTGCGGGATATTTTGGAACATGCACCGATCTTTGATTATATTGTAATTAACGACTGTTCAAAAGATCGAACAAAAGAAATCTGTGAGAAAAACCATTTCCACTATATTGATCTTCCTGTCAATCTGGGAATCGGTGGTGCCGTACAGACCGGTTATAAGTATGCCTGCAATCATGGATATGATTACGCTGTACAGGTAGATGGAGACGGACAACATGATCCTCGCTTTCTCGAACAGATGCTTCAGGTTATGCAGGAAAAAAAACTGGACATGCTGATTGGATCCCGTTTTATTACCAAGGAAGGCTTTCAGTCGTCCGGACTGCGTCGTACCGGTATCAAATACTTTACCTGGCTGATCCGTCTGCTGACCGGAAAAACCATCACTGATCCCACCTCAGGACTCCGCATGATCAACAAAGATATTATCCAATACTTTGCCAAAGAGTATCCACGTGATTATCCGGAACCGGAAAGTATCGTTGCCGTCCTGAAACGCAAGAAAAAAGTACAGGAAATTCCTGTCATTATGCGTGCCCGCGCCGGTGGTGTTTCCTCTATTTCTCCATTAAATTCCATTTATTATATGGTAAAAGTTACCATTGCGATTCTGATAGAACGGATTCGATGATAAATCTCAGTGAGGTGTTTACATATGCATGAATATCGGATACAAATAATTCTGGCAGTTTTACTGGTTTTTCTTCTTTATAAACTGCTGCGTTCTGTTTTAAAGAAGAAACTGGAAATCAAATACGTACTTTCCTGGATAATCGTTGATTTTTGTTTGCTGATCATCGACTTATTCCCATCGATTCTTACCTTTTTATGCAAGTGTCTTGGGATTCAAATGGCTTCCAATATGATTTTCCTGGTTGCCATTATTCTGCTGTTTTTACTGGCACTTTCCCACACGATTCTGCTCTCTAAATTAGTAGAATCCAATAAAAACTTAACCCAGGAAATTGCTCTTTTAAAAAAAGAATTGAAGGATACGACGAGATAAAAAAATAACACCATAATGAGGTGACCCCAAAAAGTTAGACTTTTATTGCGTAACAGATTTTGTCTGTTACG
>OCQB01000793.1_pt1 | contig 29925 bp, 24 predicted proteins | sample 1538631 | NCBI WGS metagenome assembly OCQB01 (sample SAMN04571713, study PRJEB22368) | human gut metagenome | biome: human gut; material: stool | host: Homo sapiens | place: Luxembourg | collected 2012-10-19
TATTTTATTTACACTAAAAAACGAGATAAGATTAGTCCTATCCTGTTATTAATGCATGATAAAAAACAGTAGTGTTACTGTCTAAATTGCCCCCCCCATGTTAACTGTTGGTTAACTAAAGAGGCACTTATACTTTTTCTTAATTCACTAGTTGTTGATTTGCGAATTAAAATGTACATCATAAGTAACACCTACCATTTCTTATCTTTAACTAAATTCTACCACGGAAGTGATAAGTTATTCAACTGTTTTTTTAATTTAGATAATTATTATAATAACATATTAAATCATTACCTTTAGTTATAAAATCATATTTAGTTGATTAATACTTAATCCAGTATGTCTACTTATTTCATTTTTAGGCATTTTAGTTTTTAATAAACTTTTTGCTATAGCTAGTTTTTCTTTATTAGCACCAGCTTTTTCGCCTTCGACTAGTCCCAAAGTTTTGCCTTCAGCTAGTCCATCATCTCTTCCACTAGCATATTCAGAGTTTTTTTCTTTTCTAATAACCGCTTCATAGTCATAGTAAGCATTAAATTCATCATTTAATTTTAGTTTTTCCAGTTCACTCATTAATATCAGTCCTTCCTTATAGTTTCCTACTATTTCTTTTAATTCTTCCATGCTCTCACTTGTTAAAATAGAACACAGTGTTGCAAGCTCATTCTTACCATTATACTTAATGCCTTTAAAGTTACTAAGATAAATCTCATAGCTTTCCACACCATCTATTTTAGTATGATAAACATTATCTCTAAAACAGTAGGTAACTAACTTGGCATCTTTCTTTTCAAAGTAAGAATTGTTTAGAGTTATTTGAACAACCTTTTTAGATTTGTAACTATCTCCGACATCATAACCACTTCCTGCCAATCTAAATAGATAATTATATTGTTTTCTTCTTGTCCATTTTGTTACTTCATAATTAACTTCTAGATTAACAATGGTATTATCTTTCTTAAATAATAAATCAAGACGGTAATCTTTAATATTATTACCTGTATTTAACTCTTGATCTATTAATGTATAATCACTAAGATCTATACCGGTTGCCAAATAAATAAACTTATAAATGATATACCTTGTATCAGTACTTTTTACTAAATACTTTATAGTAGTATCATATAATGGTTTTATAAATTTCTTTGTCATATTCCTCCCTTCTTTGGACAAGTAGTTAAAGGATAACAGATATGAATATCACTTTGCAAACAGCCAATTTTCAAAATTCACTCTTCCAAATTAGGGGTTTTATCAAATTCAACCCTTCAATTTAGTAAATTGAGGGTATATTTTAACCGAGATTTACTAAATTAGCATCTGACAAAAAATTTTCAATTATTTTATAGCATAGATACTTATCTATTACTATAACTCTAGAATATTTTCTTAAGATTTTAACTTTTACCGTACTAAAAAAGTCATAATTAATATGACTCTTACAGTTTTATTTTAAAACAAACGGATTACTATTAGTACCTTTACCACCTTTAATCATTACATTATTGTTTAACATAATGGTTGGTCTAATTGTGAGTGAAATTGAAGCGCTTGAAGACAAAATATATCCCTCATCAGTTACATAATACACATCACTAGTATTAGCACTATCAGCTGTAGCTAACCACCAAATATCATTACTAATTTTTAAATAGTTATAATTTTGACATGATTTAGATAATGTACTCTTACAATTAGCATCTGTTGAAGCATTAATATAATCAGAGACTGTCAATAAACCAATCATTTGATTATCTACTGTATCAGCACATTCTATTGTACCAGTATTATTCTCTTCTTCTTCACTTCTTTTACCTATGCAAAATGAAAAAGAAGTTAATTTTTGTCTATCTGTATCCGTTAATAAAGTAAAGTCTTCAATCTTACCAGAATACATAGTTGCTAACGTAGTTCTAATTCTACTTATACGGTATAAGTTAATACCAGAAGTATATTCTAAGTCTGAGTTATATCGATCATCCCAAACATCAGAATAATAATCCTTAAATTCTGGTATTAATAATATTTTATTATCACTAGTTATTTTTACAATTCTAAATAATCCTTTAGAAAGTTTAACATAATTATTTACTGTATCCCCTCTAAAAACATATTCCCCATTCATTTCATATAAACCATTACCACTGGTAACAACTTTATTTTTATTTTTTATAGCTTTATATAATTCCTCTGTTTTATATGAGTTACCACAATCTAGATAAGGAGTATAAATGTATTTATTATTAACTTTTTGAACAACAACTTTACCAGTACATGAAACATTCTTTTTAAGTTTTGAAAGAGGCTTCATTAGCTTGTAATCATCACTTGATAAAGTAGTGGCATCAACTTCACTTTTTTCTCCATCATTAGAAGGCAAAAGTACATCTTGAACTTGATAATACTTAATGGCAGCATTTTTTAATATCAGTTCTATTTGATCATAACTATAGTTTCTCCCAATTATTACACTTAGTAATAAAACTAAACCAAACACTATTATTAAGATAACAGAAATACTTCCTACCATTTTCAAAAGTTTTTTTCTAGCTTTCTCTTTATCTGATGTAGGCGTAGCAGATACATTAGTATTATCTTTTTGATTATTATTGGTACCTTCCGTTGATAATTTTTTCCCTATATCTCTAAATTTATTAAACATGTTATCACCTATTCATCAAAGAAATCATCAAAGAAATCATCATCACTATCATTATCATCAAGATTCAAATTAATGTCATTATTAGTAGTAACTTCTTTTACAGGAGATTCTTCTAATTTCTCTTCTTTTTCTTCCATTTTATTCATTTTTTCTTTTTCTTTATTTAAAGCTTCTTCTTTTTCAAGCTCTGCTATCTTAGCATCTATTTTCTTAACTAGTTCATCTACATCAAAACTAGGAGCAGATTCCTTTTTAGTAACTGGCTCAATAGCTTGATTAATTTGAGGTTTACTAGGAATAGAACTACTTTCCATATTAAATGGAGATGGTTCTTTTTTAGCAAATAAATTAGGTGGTAAGAATGGTGGCATCATACCTCCATCACCACTTGGCATTCCCATGTCAGTAGAATTCATCATCTCAAGTAATTTTTTCTTCTTTTGTTCTTTTACAAATGTTTTTATATCAAATGTTTGAACTGGGATTTTCTCTCTTTCTGTAAAAACTGCCTTAGGATAAGTCTTTCCCCAGTTAATTTTAAAGTCTGGTGTCATTTTAGTCTTAAACGGTTGTTTACGCATACGAAGAATAATAGTTTCAAACTGTTTCATTCTCTGTAAGTCTGATACAGTAACAAGTGGGGTTGAGGCTGTCTTATCATCTTTTTTACTTTTAACCTCACCACACATCTTTGATATTTCTTCAAGAGCAGCAAGCTCTGCTGATATTAAGTAAATAATATTTCCACAGTTACCACGAATAGTTTCTGCTTCTTCTTTACCATATACTTGATTTAATTGGGCATAGTTTTGAATTATCATAGTAAAACGCATATGTCTTGAACGAGCTGCTGTAATCATAGTTGTCATATCTTTTAATTTAGGCATATTAGCAAACTCATCTAATAAGAAGTTTGTTCTAACTGGAAGTGCTCCCCCATTTGCTTGAGCAACATCAATTAATGTTTCATAACATTGTTTTAGTAGTATTGTAACAAGTGGATGATAAGTTGTCTTTTCATCTTGTATTACAATAAATAAAGCTGTTTTTCTCTTACCAATACCAGCTAGGTCTATATCACTATGACTTAACATTTCTGATAAATTTTCACGAGAAGCAAAAAGTTTTATCTTTTGTCTAAATACTGATAAAATACTTCCTTTTGTTTCAGTTGGAGCAGATATCGTACTAGAAGCATTAATTGAAGCAGCACTAGCTGGATCTTTAGCATCAAAGTATTCTTTTATATAAGTACTAGATCCAAACTTTTCTTCTCCAACTGTTGTCATTAAACTAACACTATTAAGGTTAATTTCTTCTTCTTTAGCATCTTCAAATAAACCAAGTACTACACCTGAGAAATAATCAGCACTAGTTTTTTCCCAAAATGGATCAGCATTAGCGTTAGATGAGTCATATAAGATATTTAAAGCTAAGTCATCAAGTAACTCTATTGCTTTATCTTGATTACCGGACTTATACATATGGTATGGAAGTGTTAAAGGATTCCAACCACTACCTGCTTGTGGATTACGAAAGTTTAATACTTGAACATCATAACCTTTCTCTCGTAACATAGAAGCAGTACTCTCATAAATCTCACCTTTAGGGTCAGTAATAATCATAGATTCACCATTTTTAGCAAGTAACTTAACAGTTGGTTTAATTACTGTTTGTGTTTTACCAGAACCAGTAGCACCAATAACTAATGTATGATACTCACCATTATCTACCCAGGCTTCATTCTCTTTTAAAATTAAGGGAACTCCACCAGCATTAGCTGTTTCTGCTTGTAAAGGAACCATTGTAAGTTCTTGTTGAATTTCTTTATCCTTAGCCCATCTAGAATAACCCTTATCTTTCTTTTCAGTTGTAATACCAAACCCTTTTTCCATCTCAAAGAAATAAGATTTAACACTAGCAAACATTCCGATTAAAGAAACTATATAAATTAAAAGTGTCATCCATAAAAATTTAGGTGTAAAAGCAGGAAATGGATTAAAACCACTAAACACACCTTCTGTAGTAAGTGTATGTAAATTAACAATTCCAATTGCAATAATATATAATAAAAATAATGCAAAAACTCCAAATATAATTAAATCATCTTTATCTGCCCGAAATTTTAATTTCATGAAAACCCTTCTTTCTTTTTTTGAAACATATTATAACGTAAATTAAGAAAATATTCAACCATCTAAATTATATCACTTAAACTAAATAATGTCTTTACTTATCAGTACAAGATATTATTTTTTGATATTTTTTATTTTTTAACTGATACATCTCTATACATTGTTTTTTATCACTATAATAACCACAACCAGTAATTATTTCATAATTACCATCACCAGTTATATCTACAAGATAAGCAACATAAGCTTGACACATATCATACATTTTATCATAAGTTTCTATATCTTTTTTTAGTATAGAAATATTATTATCTTTAACCATAAAGATAAAATTAAATACATCTTTGGGACTTCCTGTAGTAAATACATTAGATATAATAAATAACTTTTCTTTTTTATTATCACCATCTAAATCAAAGTTAATTACATTTTTAGTAGTAAAATCCATTGTAACAATATTATTATCATCTAATACTTCTCTTATATATTTCTCATCACTTTCACTTACTTCTTCTAAAGTAAAATCACCATATTTATATTTTTGATTTGTTTTAATAGCAAAGATATCAACTCCTTCTTGATTAATAGGATTTCTATCTTTATCAAAGATATACCATCTATCATTATATAGAAGATAATGGTTACCTAAAAACTTTCCATCCTGATAAATATCAAAAGCTTGCCAATTATATTGTTTTGTCTTAGTCATGTTATACCATTTACCATTTTCATAGTACCACTTAGCATCAGTATTTACGATAATTGAAGTTTTATTATGCATATCTTTAAAATGTGGATAAACAAAGAAGATAAACATTACTACAAAATAACTAATCAAAAGAATTAATAATACATAATATCTAGTCTTTTTTTCTTTCATGTTTTATCTTCCTTTCTATTTTTTCTTAAAGCATTGAATCATAGATGTTCTCTTATAGTCATACTCTTTCCACAAGTTAGTAGCTTTACTACCAGGATCTAGCATTTTAATATTTGTACCGTTAACACTATCAATAGCAACCCAGTGTTGACCTTGTCCACCTTTAACTTCTACTACACAATACGTATTAGACTGACTAATTTTATTATTAATAGCTTTCAATTTAGCAATACGCGATAAACCTGATAAAGTCTGTTTAGATGAAGAATCATAAACAAAGTTAGGAACTACTTTTTTAACATTAGCCCAATATAAGTTTCCACCTGAATCAAAGCCACCAGCTTTATTCATCGCTTCTACAAAAGTACCCGGATTAAAATTACCTTTTAAAGTATTGACAACTGGTAAACCATCAATTGCCCCACTCTTAGCAATTAACATAGAAATACTAGTAGCAAGACAGCCAATATTACCAATTGACCTAGAACTATCAGTTCCTCCACCTAATACTACGTTTTTCCATCTAGAGTCAGTCTGTTTCCAACCTACATAACTACCAGCAGAACTACCATCACCAGTAGAGTTATCAGTACAATCACTATCACTAATAGAAGCAACTCCAGGATAATGTTTTAATATTATTTGTGTATAATCAAGTCCTTGATTTGCCATATCTTTCCATGCACTCTGGTCAGTTCCTACAAAGTTTGTCATATACACTCTTCCTTGACTATCAAGTGCTACTTTTCCAGCTACTTCACTAGCCCATTGTCTTCTTTGATCATTTTGTGGAATAGGATTTTTATGAGGGGTACTTGCCGTTGTTGTACCACTATGCATTATATGATTTTGATTACTACTAGAACCATTAACACTACATCCTCGATCTGGATCACAGTACACCTGATCAGTAACACAATTGGTTATCTGTAAAATCCATTGTCCATTTTCTTGAGCAAGCTTTCTACCACCATGACCACCACTAGCTGCAGTAATAGTAAGAGCATAACTTCTTGCAGCTATAAGTTGTGCTTTATAAGCTTCTTCTGGAGCATTTTCAGTTTCTGCATGTGCAACACCTAAAACATACTTTTCAAATGGCACTAATTCTTCCCCTTCAATTGGTTGACCATAGGTACCATCACACATATCTCCAGCAGACATAAGTCTTACCATAATATCACTAGCATTAATTGTATTACTTTTAACCCCAGTACCATACTTTTCTGTATTCATTCCTTTTATGTCATATGTACAAACATCACCAGTAGTACCAGTTGATGAAGTTTTATTTCTATTTTTATTATCGTCATAATACTTTAAGATATCAAACATATCATCAACATATCGTTTATAAGTTTCTTCACTTTTTCCTGGTATCTTACTAGGAAAATAACTATTTTGTAAATTTTCTTTAAAGGTATCTTCACTAAAACTACCATTCTCATCAAACATTAAATCTGCTATTTCCCTAATCTTTGATTTAGTCATTTTTTTATAAGTATACCCTTTTCCATAATTAGAAAGTATCGTATAAACAGCTCCTATATACTTAGCTTCAAAACTCTTACCATCCTCACTATACTCATCTTGAACTTCTTTTATCCGCTCTTGAAACTTCTTTTCAGCTTTGCTTGCTTTATAACTATCGTTATTATCAGCAATCCCAATGGCAGAGGTACTATTAAAAACCAATAATGGGGACATAGCCATGAAAAATATCATCAGAGGTATTAAAGTAATAACAACCAATAAAATCAACTTAGCAATAGGAGACATTTTAAGAAAACCAGCAGCTAAATAAGATAAACTATCTCCCTTTGATTTTTTACCTCTCCCACGTGAGACAGATAAACCGCCTTGATTTTCACTAGCATCCTGTTCTTCATTTTCATCATCTTCATCAGTATTATCTAAAAACTTAGGTTTTCTTGGCAAAAAGGAAGGGCGATTTCTTCCAAAATCATTATTATCATTATTATTATCTAAAGATGATTTATTTCCTCTTTTATTTTCATTACTTATCTCTATATTTTCTCTCTTAGGAGGTAATTGGGGACCCTTATTAGCTCTAATATTTTGTAAGACATTATTTGTTTTGTTTCTTACTTCCATAAGTTTCTTAGCTTGTCTACCACCAGGAATAGCATCAATTATCTTATTTTTAGCAACTTCTTTTGCTTTATCAAAAGTAGCACGTGGACCCTCATCATCTAGTTTCGTTGGTTTTTTACTTAAACTATCTTGAAAAGAACCATTAGAGTGAGCAGCATGTGGAGTATCATGCTTAGGAACATTAAAAGATGAACCATTTTGATTATTTGGCACACCTTGATTAGGATTATTATTACCTAATTTATTTTGTCCATCGTTTTGGTTCATCTTTTTTCACCACCTAACTTCTTATATTAAAAACCTCCACCATCACCAAATGACTCTAACTCTTCTTTGGTAACAACAACATTTATTCGCATTCGTCTATTTCCACAGACAAACAACGCTTCACCTTGTGAGTATCTTTTAATACTATCTCGTTCATTATCATTTAAATCAATTAATAGTGATAAATCATCAACCGCTTGTTTCTTTAATCCCATAACAAGATAATATGATGAGTTATCAAAAATAGCTTTACCTTGCGTAATAACCGCTCTATCTGAAAAATCACTTGGTTGTTGGGTAATTATTATTGTACCAGTATTATACTTTCTAGCACGACGTTGTACTTGTGCTAAGAAATCGGCTCCTAACTCGTTATTAGCACCTAATAATACGTGAGCTTCATCTACCATTAATATAGTATTTACACTAGTATCAAGACATAATCCCCAAGCAAAACGTAAGATATTAAAGAATAAAGCATTCTTAGTATTACCCTCAGAGTTCATCAACTCTTTAATGTTAAATACCATAAAGTCACTATCTTTTCGAATAGTAGTCTTACCATCAAAATAGAATTTAAGTTCTGTTACTAATGGTTTAACTTTTAATTGTAATCTTTGTAAGATATCTTTTTCATGTGTTTGTTCAGGCATTGATAAGATACGTCCTTTAATCGTTGCATATACATCAGTAAATGTTGGATAATCATTACTAGTAAAATGAGAAAAATCAGTATCAAAATCAATTCCAAATCGCTTATAAGTATCTTGTACTACTTCACTAAACATAGTAAGTACATCTTCTGTAATTGATGGATCATAATACCTCATAAAAGCTTTTAATGATTGTAAAGTTCTTGTTAAAACAGTATAACCAAGTCCTTGTTTAATTTCTTCTTCATCCGCATCAATAATAACTTCAAGGGGATTAATCATACCAAATTGTCCACCTTTACCGATATCAACTGTATCTCCACCAAAAGTTCTTGTAATTTCTTCAAGTTCATTTTCTGGATCAATTGCCACTATCTGACAACCATTTCTAATATGACTTCTAAGTACTAATTTAGCAGCTGTACTCTTACCACTACCAGAAGTACCAAGTATTATCATATTAGCATTATTTCTATTATTTTCTTTTCTTATCTGATATAAGAACTGATTAAATAAGATAACACCACCAGAGAAATCAACTCCAAGTAAAACAGATAGTCCAGGATCTTTTATACTATCAAAGATAAATGGATACATCGCTGCAATAGTTGGAGATGGAATAGGAGTTCCAACTCTTTGTTCAATGTCCTGTGATGGAAAGATTGGTAAAATACTCTTTAATACTTTTTCTTGTTCAAAGCGAAGTGAAATAGCACGTAACTCCATCGCATCTAAATAGTTCTTAACATTAACTTTTTTAAGTTCAAGTTCTTCTTTAGTATCAGCAGTAATCATAATATGCATTTGAAAGTCAAAGATTTTAGATTGACTTGATGCAAGCATAGATACAAAGTACTCTAAGCTCTCAGCATCTTGTCTAATCTTCTCTTTAGCTGTCTGATCTTTTTCCTGACGATACTTTTCTCTTAAATCTGCTATTTGTCTATTAATCATCTTAGACATCATACTAAAAGGAACTGGTATATGTTTAATAACAATTTTAATACCACTCATAGAAGTAAGTGTTGATAAATAACCAGGTGAGATATATTTAGGATAAGAAATAACTGTTAAGATAGTCGCATACTTATCACTAATAAAGAAATCACTTGGATTAAAATGTAGTCCCTTAGGAGCTATTTGACTCTTTAAACTTATACTCATAATGGCATCACCGTCCCAAACTCAGTAGTTTTACCTCCATTTAAGAAGTTATCTAGAATTAATCTTAAATCATCATTACTAACTTGAGAAGCATTAAGTCCACAACTAGCTAATCCATTTATTAGTAATCTAATTCTCTTTTGTAAGTTATCTGGATTCTTATCTTTAAATAAGATGTAATACTCAGTATCAACAATACTATTATTCATAAAAGTATTACCCTTTTCTATATCTTGCATAATAATCTTACGAATAGCAGGAGATGGTGTATCATTATATAAAAGCTGTAACTGTGACATATATACAGATATATCAACCGGTCTATCCGCTACCACTAACCAAAATTCAAAATCAATCATATTATAAAAGTTTTTTAAACTAATCAAGACATTATCTTGAGCCTGAGCATCCAAGATAAAGATATTACGAGGAGCTATCTTAACTCCAGTAACTTTATTTTTATCACTACAGACAATCATACCATTTTGAATAGATTCAACTGGTAACCAATCTTCTGTATAAGCACTACCTATTTTTTTTGCCATCTGATACACACCAACCCTTCCACACATATCTTTGTCTATTTGTTAAAAAAGCATAACACTCTAAGATAATTGTTAATATATTATGATAATTAGGTACTGGAATAATTAGAAAAGTACAAATACCAGCAGGAAGCATAACAAGTACTACCTGCATAGTATCATTCATTGGCATACTAACTAACAATACCAAGGTTAAAAGTATACCAACTCCAAAGAGAATCAAATCAAATCCTCTAAATATTCCTAAAAACAATTCACCTTTTTTCGTATTAGCTGGTATTAAATAATTCATAAACTAGTCACACTCCTTTTCATATTAAGGTCTAGGACCACCAGGTCCTGGTCCACCACCAGGAGGACCGCCAGGGCCATGGCCTCCTGGTGGTGTTAGTCCAGGTTCCAGTGGTGCCCATGGATTATCATGATATGTATCATTATCAATATTCTCTCTATCACCATTAGGATTCCATCTGTTTTCTGTTCTAGCACTAGTCGGATCATCCCATTTTTTATGACTACCAAAGATTCTATCTCCAGCAGTCTGATGAGCAGTTTTACCTCTTCCCCTAGCGTTATACATATCTGGTCTATTTATTATGTCGTTTTTTCTATCTCCTAACAAACTTGGGCGATGTTCCTCTTCGAAGCTTGGACTAATTCTATGAGTCTTAGCATACTCTTTACCATCATCCCATTTTTTCTTAGCTTTGAATGCTGCAGAAGCAGTTTCATTCATATTATTATACATATGATTTCTAATTGTTTCATCCTGTTGTTCCCTAGAACCGGCTAAAATCAATCTATTATCTCTTACATATTGTGCTCTTTCATAATCGTCCATATTACCTTGAGTAAATCTCTCATACGCATCTTTAGCAAGAGCTGCTTTTGCATCAGCATCTTGTGATAATTGTTTTGCCCTATCAAGTCCAGCAGCTGTAACACCATATTTTCTTGCCATTCTAATGCTAGCTCGTCGATTTAAATTATCTTGTAAATTATTAATAAGTCCACCCTTAGTCTTAGAATCACCAGTTCTAAGCTGAGCAGCCAAATCACGGCCTGCAGCCCAACCATGTGGAGCAGGTTTTCCTTGAGCAGCAGCTTCGCTAGCGGCTCCAAAAGTTCCCATAGCAGCAGCTCCAGCTCCAGCTAATCCTGCACCACCAAGTAAGGAAGCAGTTCCCGCCATCATACTTGAGAGTCCAACATTTCCCATTGGTTTTCCTTTTATTCCTAAAATATCTTTAATGAATTGAGGAGCTTGTCTCATAAAGACAAGAATACCTAAAATTATAAAAATGAAAGCTATACCTGATGTAAATGTAAATCCTTGAACATTACTTCCAAAGATATTATTCATACCACCATTCATTATTATTTGAATCACAAATAAACCAAAGTATACTATAGCAAGTCTCACAAATAAATCAACATATGTAGAAATTAAAGATTTAGTCCAGTTATCAAAAGCTCCCCCTCCTTGTTTAGGTGGATTAATATAAGAAATAATCGGTACAGGAGCAACAAGTCTTAAAACAGCAAGTTTAATAGCACGAACAGCTATATCAACAGTAAATCCCGTTATAATTAAAGCCATAATCAGCATTACTAATGCCCCAATAATTGGCGTATATCCAAAAGCATATCTTTCATCTGAACCTCTTCCACAAGAATCATTTATATGGCTTAAAATAACTTGTGGATCAACATTTTCTTCAGCATAATGTGATTCATTAACTTCTGCTGCACAAACTGTATTTGAACAAGGATTATCATCTGAAGCGTAGTCACAAGCAGGAAGAGTATCATCATTTACATTAATTCTTACAAACACTTTTAAAACAATTGACGCCATGCTATTTCCTATATCGCTCAGATTATTAACGTCCATATCATCAGCATCTGCATTTGATGAAGTACCCAATATCAATTTAGCAAGAATATTTTCAGATAATATTGAATCCTGTGCTTTATATAAGACACCAAATAAAATTCCATGATCATTTATATAAGCATTAAGACTTTTAGCAGTAGCATTTGGAATATTTATTGGTATAACAAGAGTTAGCATAAATAAAGCTGCCACTATTCTGGTAACCATTTTACCTGGTCCATTTTTTTGATCTTTTACAACATCTGGGTTTATAATAATATTTAAAATTGACATAGCTAGTTTAAATATCATTAATATTCCTAGAATAAGTTGAATTCTTGAATAGAATACTTTGATAACATCGCCACTTATGATAGTAGCATTAGCAACTAAGAAAAACACTTTATAAATTCCACCTAATAAAGTAGTAGCAACCCCATCAAAAATGGTACAGAAACTACGTAAACCATCATTGAGAATACCTGGTTCACTGTTTTCCCACATTCCTATCATTTACATCAACTCCTTTTTATTTTAAACCACAAGTTGGGTCATTTATTCCATTTATTAGTCCAAGTAATAATTCTACAAAAGTAGGTACTAAGAATAACGCTAAGGCTGCCACTAAACGAATAATAAGTCTTGATTGAGCCTTCTTAAAAGCATCTTCTTCACTTGAAGCAATGGCTTTAATAAAGTCTAGCGCACTAAGTAAGACAACTAAAATAGGACCTGCTATTTTTATATAATTAAGTAGTTTTTGAAGTAGCCAACCAAAACTTCCCTCTGTTTTAGTATTTATCAATTGACTACAATCATCATACTTTTGATTAAGTCCATCTAATGGATTTTTATTATCAGTAGTAGTTTTATTATTAACAACATTACCATTACTATCTACAGTAGATCTGTTAGTATCATTTTCTCCACCAGTGTCATAAACAATTGTCTTAACATTAGTGCCTTCCTTTCCATAAGTATCCGATTTAGTATAAATATATTTTGGACAAGTAAAATTATTATTACTATAAAATTTCTTAGGTACATCAACTGAAAGGATACAATAGCCAATAGCTATAGAACAAGTTCCCTTAACTTTATTATTACCATTTGGTTTTATAGAAATATTGCTTGCTGATTGAGTCTTATTTGTAGAAGCATTAACTACTTTTCTAACATATTTACATTCCCCAGAAGATGATGAACTTAATTCGAACTGTACTCCTGAATTATTTGCATCTGAATTTGATTTATCCCCGCTCAATTTAGTTCCTTTTAAATCAGGTGAACATCTACTATTTATTGTTAAGGCTCCATTCTTACAATTGGTTTTATTCTTATAAATTTTGAAATTACCAGAAGTGTTTTGTACATAAATACTAATTGAAGGACAACTGCCATCAGAATTTAAGGCAATACCTTCTTTATTAGCAAATTTAGCAGGACGAGTTGAAAAAGGTGATGTAGCATTAGTTAAACGCTTTGCATTGTCCTCTGTACTTAAAATAAAATCAGCTGCAACAGCAGTTCCATTACTATTAGTTTTAACAAGCTTACTAGTCCAAGAATACTTACATTGTGTAGTAGCCAATACATCACTAGGAATCAAGAATACAAAAGCTATTAGTAATAAGGCTATAATATATATACTTTTCTTTTTCATATAATCCTCCACCAAAGTAAAGTCTAAGAAATAGACTAATCAAAATAATTGTATCAAAAAAAAAGAAAAATAGCAATTTATACTTTGCTATTTATTCAAACTTTTATTTGGCATGATTCCAACAATTACGCCAATCAGTAATACCCGTCGCATCTTTTCCTGCCGTAGTAGCAACCATCGATAAAATAACATTTACAAGTGTTACAATAAAGAATACTGCTATAGCATAAATACAACGTTTAATAAGTTTACTCTGTGCTTCTTTTACTTGTTTTTCATCTGACGCAATAACAGCTTTGGCTAGATCAAGTGTTCCAAGAACAATTAAAATAATAGGAATACCAATTTGTAAAATAGGAAATACACCTTTACGAATAATTTTAACTAAAAACATAAAACCATGGCAATACTTGTCACTTACAGGATTAGCATCTCCTAGTACTTGTACTAAACTTAATAAATTCATATCAATTTCTCCTTCTTAACTATTATAATATAAAATTTAACATTATTTGTCAATTATTAACGTTTGAATAATCCAAAAATCTTACCTTCATCTTTTACTTCTTCTTTATTTAAAAGACCAAGTTTGGTTAAAAAGTCAGCAATTACAGGACTTTTTTCTCTATCATTTAATGGAGGAATATTATAAAAAACCTTAGTTCTTCCTTCATATTCAAAGTCCATTACATCTTTACTAGTTAATAAACTTTGATTTAAGACAATCTTCTTTCCTCTTAATTCTTCAAATATCTTTCTATTTCTTCTCATCAGTTTATTGAGTTTTATACTAGATGGTTCCAAAAGATATAGCACATCTCCACATACCCCATCATTATCTGAATCATTTAAATCAATAAGAATTACTGAAGCATCTTTATGTTTAACAATTTCTGTCATTAAATTAGCATCAGTTGTCGAAACCATATTTTTATCATTAAAATATAAAAAATCATGTCTATTTATTTCTAGTGCTAATACACTCATTCCATAAGTTTGTTCAAGTTCCTTCTTTAACATATAAATCAAAGTAGTTGAACCTGCATGATCTGTAATATTACGAATACCAATTATTTGACTGCCACCTACAACTTTTTCGTTTATCGTACTTGATAAATCATTAAGTTGCTGAATATGTGCTACATCTTTATAGGTATTGGGATGTTCTAAACAATATTTAACTCCGTCCAAGTTAGTAGTAAAGTTATAAATTCCCATTGAAATAATCTTTGATAAATAACTACTAGATGTTGAAAGCGTATTATTAGGAAGAACTAATATTATCTTTTCAGCATCTAATCCTATAGATATTTTTTGAATATTTGTAATATTATCATAATCTTCAATAGCAGTAACATCAAGAATCATCCTAGCATAAAAGAAGTTCTTAAACATGGAAACAATTTCCTCTGCTGTATGAACTCCCTCTACACTTTTCATCACGTCTATATCAAGGTGGGATAACATCTCTCTAGCTTCATTGGCAATTATAACGTACATATTTATCCCTTCCTTCTATCTAGTCATGGCTTGGCACCCATTCTTTGCATATACTGTTTTAGTATCACCTTTAACAGATAAAAAGTCAGGCAAACCAGTAAAAATTCTATTAAGAATAGGAACATCCATATTTACATAAGTCTTTACAGTATAGTAAACCCCGCGATAAGTAGCATCATCAGAGGTAATTCTATTGTTCCCTGTATTATCAAAGCACTTAATACAATAACCATCTTGGCCACTACAATACCAACCATTTTTAGTATTGTTATTTCTAACTTTTTGTTGTTGTACAGAGGAAAGACCATAACCAGCTGATGTAACATAATTATGGATTAGTTCAGTTGTTTTACTATTTTGACTAAACCCTTCCCTTTCCTCAACAATATTAATTATTCCATTCTTGACACGAAAAGCACGAGTATAATTGACAGAGTATGCCATATACCCATTAATTAATATAACAAAGATTAATATAATTTGTAATGAAAAAACTCCACCAATTGCATCACGCACTTTAAATCACCTCTTTATTATCTAACATTGTTTTGTGAACTAACATTATTATTCCATTGCTTTTGAATGTTTGGTTTAATAACATTTGGCCAAAACCAAGCAAAGAAAGTCGTAATTACTCCAATCAAAACAATAGTAACAACTGTCATATTTAATTCACCTGTTGCTTCCTTCATTTACATCTATCTCCTTCCTATTATATACTTCAATTATAACAAATTTTTTTCCATTTGTAACTACTTTTTTATAAATATTATTAAACCATCATTGTCATCATAGAAATCAATATAACTCCCATGACACTTACACCCGTTACAACAAGCATAATCATAGTTTGTTGCTCCATATGATTAAGTCTTTCTTTATATTTAGTCTCACGAGCTTTTGCTTGTAAATTAGACACAGTCTTTGAAAACATTAAAAGTCTTTCTTGTTTTTTTTCTTGTCCACCTATTCCTAAACGATAAAGTAAACGCATCATTCGCATAGAATCTCTTACTGGATATTCATTAGCAAAATCCATATATGGTTGAATAGATGAATCACCTGCATTAATCTTTTCTACCATATTCTTAAGACCAGGTTTAAAAACATCTGGAGCATCAGCTATACTTTTACCAATAGCTACTGGTACTGTATAATGTTGAATTAATATTTCTAACCCTTTTAAATAATATGGTAACATTATATCTATTTCATATAAATGATTTTTATAATATTTTTTTAATCCCATATATGGATATTTAAAAGCTACAAAACCAACAATCACGGCTGCTAAAATATTAAGTAGGCTTATTGAATTAAGTGAAATAAATAAAACTACAAATATCGTTACTACACCAATATTAATTCTTTTTTGAAATAAGACATTACTATCAACTTTATCACCATATTTTGAAGCTACTAAGAAATCATAATCATCTTCTCTTAGAATATTAAAGTACTTAGTATTATCTTTAATAAACTTATCTTTATCAATAGTGTGATTATATAGTAAGACTCCTATAATTATTACTGCTACAATAATTACTTCCATATCTATTCAACCCCCACATTCTCATTATAATATTTTTCTCCTTTAAGAAGAAAGTATGCATTGAAGATGATGATTCCATGTAATATATATCTTACATAATTTTTATCTATTAGGGCTAAATAGTTCTCACGACCTAACATATACTGTACAAGCATAACTAACAAATATAAGATAACACCATATCTCAAGAATTTCTTATGAAACTGTGCCCTATCCATTCTATCACGATAAACACTTTCAACTAAAGTATCGATATCAAGTTGCATGTTTTCTAAACTTTCTCCTGTATCCCTTGCTCCTTCTTTAGTTATTTGTAGGAATAACTGATGCATATTTTTAACTATATAATAGGGATACTTTTGATTCATATATTCAATTGCTTCATCAATTGATCCATTTTCATAAGCCATATCAATCATTACATTAACATCAGCTAAAACAGGATCTTCTAATACTCCTGAATCCCTAACACCTTCTAAGGACTTAACGAAAGACTGAGTAGTAGCAAATTCCATAATAACGTTAGTGGTATAAACTTGTATTTGTTCAAAGACAAACTCACTATAAATTCTTTTACATCTTAAGAATGCAAGATATGGAACAGATAATATTGCTATTATTACATATGCTATACTAACTAATAAATTATAAAAGTATAAATATGTTACTATTCCAGCAAATCCACCTAAAATAACAATTTGCATTAGATATTGTTTAGCTGTAAACTCTTGTCCTAAATCCTTTGCTTTTTCCCTAACTACTTTAAACGAATAAGGGGCAAATCTATTATATAAAGTTTCTACTTGAGAAGTTATATATTTAGTTACATTCTCTCCTTGATAGTTTCTATAAAGAATAACTGCAACTCCAATTAAAATTAATAAGAAAAGTACCATACGTTTCCTCCTTCCTACAACATCTCATTTGGAAATGGAATTTTTGGTAAAGATATTTCCTCTTGACTAGTTTGATTTATTAAATTATTAGGATTAATAAATGTATTTGTATTTGGAACTTCTACTTGTCTTAATTCATCGTCCATATTTTTCATTGAATCATTATTAGTAATTAAATTACTAATATCTATATTTTGATTTTCTAAATATGCAAGCAAGTTTTCACTAGGCATATTCTGTACTGGTTTTTTACCAAATGTTTTTTGATAAAGAATATGTGAAATTGGTTTATTATTTTCATCTACATAAAATTCTACTACTTCGTCGACTTCACGATGGAATTTTCCATATTCTTTACTATAGTATGCTTTGATATGGACGCCTAACTGAATATAACGATAAATTGTTGTTAAGAATTGATCAACATCTATATCAGTTTCCAAAAGTGAATATAAACGATAAGGGATAGCACTAGCTTTATCAGCATGGATTGTTGATAAGATATTATGTCCTGATGAAATTGAGTTTCTAACTGCTGTTACTGCTTCTGCACTACGTACTTCTGAAAGTAGAATCCACTTAGGATTTTGACGCATACAAGTTACTAAAACATCAGTATAACTTGCTACATTATTGGTCTTCATTGCTACAATATCTCGATGAGGAAATATCTTATCTAAGTGAAGTTCTAGCGTATCTTCTATTGTAATTATTTTTTCATTTTCTTTAGTATGACTAGCTAAATACTTAACAAACTCTGTTTTACCTGAACCAGTTTCCCCACAAACAATAATATTGCAGTGCCCTTCTACACATTTTATTAATATATCGTGTATATTGGCAGTAAAATAATCTTCTTTTAATAATTTTTCTTTTGATAATCTAATCTTGGCTGGTGTTTTACGAATAACAGCTGCTATTCCATTAGTAGCAATTGACTCATGTACAAAGTTTAAACGGAGTTCTGCACTTTCAGCATCTAAGAACGGTTTAGCATTATTGAATGTTGTTCCCATTACATTAGAACACTGAAAAGCAAGCTTTTCCATAAAGGCATCATTAAGTCCCGTAACCTCTACTCTTTTTGAGCCATAAGTTAGAGAACGAATCCATACTTGTCCATGATTAGAATAAGAAATATCCGTTATATCATCATCATCTAACATTGGTTGTAAAACACCAAAGTCTAATTTATCAAAAATAGATTCGTTCATTATAATTCCTTCTTTCTATTGAGCAGCTAAATCTGCTTCTGTCATGGCAGTTACTCTATTAATAAAGTTCTTTAAATCATCATTAGATATTTTAACATCTCCAGGTTTTTTCTCTAAACTTTCATTTGTTGGTACTGGAATAATTTCAGAATCATAAGCTCTTAAATATGATGCTTTACGAAGTAAGATGTGATAATCTTCTGGTACTGCAAATATTATTTGAGCTGGAGTTCTATTTTCTTCCGTATTAGCAAATACAGATTGACCATTACTATCATATACACCTAAGACTTTAACATTTTCTAATAATTTACCTACCATAATTTTATCATTATCCTCAGTTACTGTTTGATTATTATCCACATGATTCATAACTTTTAAGTAAATATCAATGTAATTACCTGGAACAATTGAGTTACTATAAGTACTTGACATATCAACTTCTAGGTTATATAAAACATAATTTTTTGGATAATCTAAAATAATATTTCCTGGAAGTGCTTCTTTGCTTACAACACTTCTTCCATAAAATATACTTCCTTCTGGAATTACACTATCTATAGCAGAATACATATCTACTACATCTGACTTTTTAGTAATAGCATCACCTTTTAACATAGCTGGAGGTATTTCCATAGTTCCTATCATATCTTCTGTTATTTGGGTACCTGGATTAATTGTTTTTAAAGCATAAGGTACGCTTACCGGATTAATTGCATTTTTAACACGCATATTATAACCAACATACAAAACTATAATAGCTAGTACAACTCCTACTACAGTTACCGTATTTTTATTGGCAAAAAACTTTTTAAATCCTACACTAATATTATTCATTTTTTTCCTTCCCTTCTATTCTAACTAGCTGCTAAAGCTTTTGTATAGACTTCATCTATCTGACTATAATCTAGCTTTCCACTATTTACTAGTTTAGTAGTTAATATATTTTCTTTATAGTTTGTTTCCATAACACTGCTTATCTTATTTGAAATATTCAGATTGTCTCCATTAAAACTAGTTGCAGTTGATGAGTCTATTTTTATGGTTACTTTAGGTGGTGTTTCATTAATATCATAAAACTTAATATCATATTCCCTATCATTGGAAACGTTTTGGGCTAAGCGGCGCACAAAACTTTCAGCAAATTTTTCTTTGTCCATTCTATATAGTCCACCGCTTAATCTATAATACCCAATATCTATTGCATCTACCATAGCTGCTTCCGTTGTTTCTTTTAATAAATAGTAATCTAATTCATTTCCTGTTTGATAACTTGAAGCTATATTAATTACTCCAAAGGTAAACATGGCAAGCATTATAATACCAACTAATAACATTGCTTTATTCATTATTAATTACCTCCTTGTTGATTACAACTTCTTGAACTTGTTTGGTTGTTACATCCTAGCAATCCACGTTTAGTTACTACTTTTTTACCAAGCTTGTCTAATAGTTTACTTCTATATACTGTAACGCCCCAAGTTCCTTCACCATTTATTCTATTAACTGGTGAACCATTATTAGAATTGTTATAAGTTTTACCTTTATTATAATTTCTAATCTTGGTTATTGCACTCTTAGTTAATTTAATATGATAATCTAGATATTTATTTTCCTTATCTTTATCATATACTGTATCACCAGTAGTTTCTATTGCTTTGACTAGTGTTGATGGATCAACTTTATAATTTCTATTATTAACATTCTTAGCTTCATTACTCCAGTTAAATCTAGGTGTACGATTAGGGAATAAATTAGATAAGTTAACAGAACGAACTTTTACTTTAGAAATAATATTTTCTCCATTACCACCATTATTACATTTACTTCCTGTACATGGAGTACAATTATTTCCGACACAATCTTTAGGAGTACAATTATCTCCAACACAATCACCAGTATCAGGATTTTTTAAAGCATAGAAACATGAGAAATCAAAATTCCATTTACTATAACCATAATTTCTTATTGTACCTTTAATATTGTATTTATTAATCTTCTTTGGTTTTGCTACTTTATTAGTATCATCTATTTTATAGTCATACCAATTAACATTAACTTCTTTAGTTGATAGATTTGTACAATAAGAGTTTCCTATTGCTACATAGAATGGTAATTTATCTTTAGTAATTTCAACTTTAGTTTGACCAGTTTTTACATTAATATAATTTTTAGGGAATGAAAGAGTTGTATGATAATCATAACAAGTATTTCCATTCTTACAAGCTGGAATACCAGATAATTTACATGAGTTTTTATCATCACAATAAGCTTTATAATCACTTGAGTTTTTATCTAAGTTACTGCAATACTCTTGATTTTTATTATCACATTCACCAGTTATACACTTACCATTTGTATTTATTATCATAGTTTTGTTATTACCAGTTACTGTACTCTTATTGTTACCACTTTTTCCTTGATCAACTTTTTGATAAGCTTTATATGAATTTCCTAGGTCATTACCAGTATTTTTACTAGTCTCATCTACTTTGATTGTATAAGTTGATGTTGCTGTAGTATAGCAAGACTTGCTTGACTTAACACAGCTTTTCTTTTCATTAATATATTTTTTTAGTTCTGCTTTATAAATCATATTAGCTTGAGTATTAGTTACAATTGCCCATTTATTACCAGGATATTTATTATTACCTTTTCTTATTATGTTAGTGCATTTACTTGAAACGCTACAACTTTCTCCACAGTTACTAGTAATAAATGAACTACCACCATCATAACTTATTTGATGTCTTAGTAAAGAACCTGCAGATTGATATTTATTATTAGCTTTATCCTTTAAAGTACCTGTTGGAACATATCTATGAATTCTACTAGTTCCTGGATAATGATATTGACCATTTAATTCTTTAATTGTTAATTTAGTCTTATCAATTGATGAGAAGTAATATGGACTTATTTTACTTAAACAACCACCACTATTCTTTAATGTATAAGTTCCATTAGTTAAATCATATGAATAATATCTATAAGATGGATACCATTCATATCCTGCTGTTAAACCATAATAACCACCTGGTAAAAGTTGCTTAGAATAATAAACTTTACTAGCTAAGTCATTTAACTGGGCATCATTCATTGATCCAGTTGATGCTAAATATGAATCTGTATAACAAGTAACTTTAGTAGTTCCTACATTTACTTCTCTTAACTCAGTACCACTTAACATTTCTGGTTCAATAAAGGTATTAGAACTTTTCAATCTATTTAAATATTCTTTAGAATCTTTAGAACTTTCTTTAGTCTTTTTTGTAGTAGTATCTTTTTCATATACTTTAGTATAACATTTGTTAATACAAGCTTGAGTATACTCTCCATTATCACATTCTTCTACACAACTATCAAATTCATCATTTGGTCCCCCCTTATCAGTTCCTCCAGAACAATAACTTGGAGAAATACAGCCCTTATATCTTGTAGGTTTTGTACCTGTATATTTAGAAGAACAAGCTACTTTTGTTTTAATGTCAACAACATAGCTGAAGCACATTCCTGCTTGAGTGATTACTGGTGGATCTAGTGTAACAATAGCATCTTCTCGACAAGTAGTAGCACAATTATTAGTAGTACTTTTAGTACTAGTATAAGTATATTTTTTAACTGTCTTACCATCATTTTTACCATGATCACAAGTTAATTTATTAGCTTTAGATATATCTGTTATTTTAATAAAACTACTATCTTGTAAATCATCAAGAGAGGCATCTGAATCTGGTAATAGACCAAGATCACGTTCTAAAGCTTTTGTTTCTTCATCATCTTCTACTGTCGTTTCATCTTCATTAGGAACAAATGTATAAGTTTTTTTAACAGTTGCACAATTTTTAGATGTTGTTAAGTTAGCTGCTGGGGTGAAATAAAAAGTAACTGTTGTATCCGCATAACCTTTATTTTGATCAGCTACAAGATCTAGATTAATATTACCATTAACATCAGGTTCAGTTAACCCAGTTGGTGTATCATTTTCAGTAGATGAATTATTTACATATACTTTTACATAATTCAAATATTCCTTTTTTATAGTGAATGTAATAATATTATGTGCCTCTTTATAAGGATAACCACTATATTGTTTAAAATAATTAGACATATAAGTATTAGTTGCCGGACAGCTTTCAGCACTAGTTAAAGTAGGAACTGATATAATTGATATAAAAAGTACAGAAATTACTGCAATTATACTAAACTTCTTCATTTTTAACACCTTCTTTCATCCTTTCTTCGATTGGCTTATAGTTCTTATTAATTTCAACTTTACTAATATTATTTTTTTCATTATCTCTTACTTTTCTTGCATCTACTACAAAACTATAGGCATTTCCTCCATAAAATCTAGTACAAGTAATTAAACTAAGAAGTTTATCATCCTTATTAACATCAACATCAATATTATACATACTTGTTTTTTTAGCTTTTTCTATATATTCTTGTTGTTCACTTTCTGTGTAAATATCTTTAAATGATGCTGATTGATCATTTTCTACTAGGGAAACAGCATATATTTTATAAAGTGCCTGCTCATTATTAACAGTATAAGCTATATATTGATTATCACTAATAAACGATGGATATATAAAACTAAGTAGTTGTTCAAAGCCACTCATATTTTTGTCATTTATTATTGGCTTTCTTGATACATTTCTTATATTGTGTGATATATAACTAACATGATTACTTTTTAAATCAGGATGAGCATATATCCAAGCATAATTATAGTCTCTTCTATTGATATTCGTATTGTCTGTTACTTGTATAAGTGGTAAATCAATATTAGTCCCTTCCACAGTTAACCAGCCAACTACACTATCGCCATACTTTTTGGCCTTGTTAATTTCTGTTGTTTTATCTTCTAATTTAAGCTTGCTACTTTTAGGTTGTATGCTTATAAAATAGAGGATAAAACTTAGAACAAAGATTAAAATAATTAAATAAATATACATTTTTTCTTTTTTATTTTTCATCATACTACCTCTCATCTATTTTGATATTTTACATGAACTAGTTACACAATTTCCTGATTTAACATAGACATTTTTATGAAGATAAGCTTTAATTTTTACTCCAGCAGTTCTACCCGTTTCTTTATAATAGAATGCTGTAGTTCCATCCATGTCTATCATAGTCTTATTTTCTTCTTCTTTTGAACCATCAATTAGCCAATAAGCCATTTCCGTATTATTAATTGATCCACTAAATAATTCAAAGACGGAAGGAATCATTAACTTGCCAGTATATTTTTTAGTTTCATGTTTTCCTTTGTATGTTACTTTTTCTTTATATATAGGGACAATGATATCTTTTTTAACAAAGTAGTTAGTATCTATATAGTTTGCTAAAACATTATTAATTTGATAAGCAATATTACCTTTTTCTTTTGGATTATATATTTTAACATTACTATTTGTATCGTAAGAAATATCAGTATCAATACCATCAAGCATTAATGGAAAAGTCATTATAACTTTTGTAGTACCATCTGTTTCTTTGCCAGCAACAATATAATCATAACCAGCATATTCTATACTAGTACCTATATCTAATTTATTTACTTTCATGTTTCTAGTTGCATAAGTTTCTGTACCAATTAAATAAGGTGAATCAATACTACCATCGCCAGATAATATTTTTATATTTTTCTTAAGAGTAATAGCTGGTCTAATATTAAGTAAAATATCATCTTTATAAGATTCTTTAGCATTGGATTTTATTGACCATACCTTACTATTACTATCCAGATTATTATACCATGTTCTAGCCATTATTTGTAAATAGCTATTACTATTTTGATCAAGACTGTTATTATAATCTTCTATGGATAAAATTCCAACTTTTTTACTTGATGTATATTTATCACAATTAGTTTTAGATAGATTATCATCAGTAACTACATCATTACACCATTTAGTATCTACTATTAATTTTTTACTTTTATTATTTAGGGAAGCGTAGAAATAATCATTTAACCACTCATCCATATTACTACCATCAAACTTACCATTTTTTGCTCCGTAATCAATATTAGCTATAGGATCTTCACTTACAATAGTAACAGTATCATCTTTATTAACTTTTACTATTCTAAACAATATATTATTAAGTTTCAAATAATTATCAACATATTGTCCTTTATAATAATTATTACTACTAGTAGTATCATTCTTAACTACACTACTTAAATTTTCTATTACTTCTACTTCTCTTGTTACTACAGTTTCGTTATCTAAACTATCTGAAGCAGTATATTTTATTTGATACTTACCTATTTTATTGGTATCTACTTTGCCACTTATAGTAACATCGCTTACTTTTAATTCACCATCTTTATTGTCTTTTACAGTTAAAACTCCTGGTTCTTTATAAGTGTCTCCTTTATTTATAGTCATTTTTTTAGTTCCTTTTAAATTAATAATCGGACCAGTATAATCAACATTGCTATGTCTATTACCACATTTCAAGTGCGTGTAATAAGCATAACCTCCACCCTCATTTCTCATTTTAACATTACTATTTCTAATATCACAAATACTATTTTTAATACTTAATTCATCCAAATACTTTTGTCTAATAAGCACTTCAAGAGAAACGGTAGATACACGTCCCTCTTCTTTTGGTAAATTATGTCTATTTATTTCAAAATACCTTTTTCCAGCTGCACTTAATATTTTTTCATTATGCCTAAAAGCATTAACAGGATAAATTACATAATTCCATAAAAGAAACAACACAGTAATTATAACTATCACTAAAACAACAATTTTTATTATTTTTTTCTTATCCATTTTAATTTCCTTTCTTACTTCTTTAAGTGATATATATATTTTTTACCATTTACCGTATAAACCAAATCTATTTTTTTAGATTCTTTAAGAGTACTAGGCACTTTAAAGTATAATGCTTTAGTTGTATAATCTTTACCAATGGCATCTGTACAGTTCAAGGTATGTACCTTACCATTACTATCCTCATATTTAATTCTAGCATACTTAGTTGAAAAGTCAACAAAAGTTTTTGAATCAAAGTATTCGCTAATGTAATTTATTTGTAAAATATCATTATTATATGAAGATACAGTGTCAGCATTTACTCCACAACCACTACTTAAACACTTATATGAATAATAAACTGCTTGGTTAGCTATTTGATATGATGTAATAGTAAAATCTTTTTTATCAATAGTCATTTTCTGATTAATTTTTTTTGTCTCTCCATTTGTTATTTCACGATAATCTTTTAATTTAAGTTTTACTTTTCTTAATAGAAGTGAATTACCAAGTCCTTGATAATATAATATATAGTTTCTATTCTTCCAGTTTTTATCTACTCTATAAATTAATATAAAATTTTTAGTCTCATTGTTTTTAAAGTTAGAATTATCATATACTTTTCCATAACCAGCAAAATATGGTTGGTACTGTGGTAGTTTTTCCCCCTCATTATTTCTATTTACCAAACGAAATCTATCTATATACATATCTCGTTCTCCAGCTAAATTCTTTACTGATAATTTTATTATTACAAAAGAAGAATCTTTTTCGATTAAATCTCCATTATCTTTATTATTTGTTATATAGCTATCTTTTACTGTTATTTGATAAAAATTAGAATTAAAGGACTGATTTTCTCTATAGATTCTATGAAGTACTCCAAAATAATAATAGTTATAGCCTATTATAAGTATAACTAATAAAGAAAGTAAAACTTGGCAGATAAATTTATGTTCATAATAAAGATATTTTAGACTTCTTATTAATTTATTAAATAATCTTTTGATTTTATCTTTATCAAATTCAACATTTACTTCAAACTCTTCTCTATCTTCTTCCTTTATATCTAAATATTCTTTATCTTTTTGAAAGCCAAATTTATTAAGATCAATTCCTAACATTCTAATTATCAGTAAAAGAATTATAATGAACTGAGGGATATAAGCAATAAATAGTAAATCTCTAGCTGCCATTATTTTAGTAATATCAGAAACTTCATTATAATTCATAAAATAGTTTCTAATATAAAACATTATTATTAGTAAGAAGATATAATCAAAAAGTGGTAACAAGTATACTTTCCATGGTTTTTCCTTATGTCTTAACAGTATCATTAGAACAATAAATATCAAAACACATAGAATGATAATAATCACTGGTAAAAAACCAACATAGCTTTTAATGGATTCTAAATCAGTATTATAACTTTCTGTTTTAATAAATTCACTTACAAAAGTTCTTAAGGCACTTGTCTTATAAAATATATAAAAACTAAGTCCTAATAATATAAGGTGAATTCTTTGAAAATACTGTATCAAAAATGCATAAGGTTTTCTTAAAATCATCTATTAACACTCCCCTATTCTCTACTATTTAAAGTATAGCATGAATATTTTCAGATGTAAATTATTTACAAATACTATTTTTTATTGTTATAATTATTTTTGAGGTGTAAGTTTAATGAAGAAGAAAAGTTTTATTCTTTTAACAATATTTATAGGTATTTTATTTCTAACTGGCTGTTCTAATGATTTAAATACAGTAAAAGAAATTGACTTTACTACTTTACAGAGTAAAATTGATAATAAAGAGTCTTTCATCTTAGAAGTTATTCAAACAGGATGTTCTCATTGTGAGGAATTTTCTCCTAGATTTAGAAGTGTTCTAAGTAAATATAATCTTACCGGGTATTCAATCAATCTATCTAATTTAACAGAGGAAGAAAAGAGTAAACTTTATGATATAACTGAAATATCTGGAACACCTACTGTCTGTTTTTTTAAAAAAGGGCAAGAAGAAGTTATGAGTAAATTAGTTGGAGCAGTTAGTAATAAAGAATTAATAACTAAGTTAAAAGATACTAAATATATAAAGAAGTAGGACTAGTTTATTAAATACTAGTCTCTTTCTATTATGTACAGAAATTTATATACTAATAAAGAAAACTTGATTGAAATAATGGCTCTTCGAAATTCAGTGGGAAACTATTTTAAACAATTTACTTATATTTAAAGGATAAAAGTGGCATTTTAAAGTTTAAATTTTAATTATGCCACTTTTTACGCTTTCTAAAGATAGTTTTTTTTAAATATATAAAATACTCAAATTTTTTATATCCGAACCCCACTCTTTATTTTATTATTTAATTTCTCTTTAAAACCATTAGACAATCTTTTATCCACTACTATATAATCTAGCCAACATTTTAAATCATTCTTAGTATCTTTAGATTAACTATATCCAAAAATATTTCCTTAATTGATACACTATTTTTAAATCATCATTTATCATAATAAATCTTGTATAACTTACTAGGCATTATAACAGAAAAAAAGTGGAAAGAAAGCAATGCCTCTTTCACACTGAATTTCGAAGAGCTCTTATTAAACAACAGTTACATGGTCTGTTCCACAATTATCAAACATTCTATCAGTTGATGCTCCTGAGTTTATTACCCATTTATTAGAAACCATTATTTTTGTTAATTTACTACATTTATTAAATATCCAATTCATTGTAGTTACCTTTGAAGTATCAAAGCTACTTAAATCTAGACTTGTTAAACTACTGCACTCACTAAACATATCACTCATATTTATTACCTTTGAGGTATCAAAATTACTTACATCTAGACTTGTTAAACTGCTACATCCAGCAAACATATCACTCATATCTATTACTTTTGATGTATCAAAATTGCTTACATTTATTTTTTCTATGTGCATTGAATCAAAATCTGCTCTCCTAAACATATCACTCATATCTATTACTTTTGATGTATCAAAATTACTTACATCTAGACTTGTTAAACTGATACAAGCAGAAAACATAGAGCTCATATCTATAACTTCTGATGTATTAAAGTTCCTTAAGTCTAAGCTAGTTAACATGTAACATTGATCAAACATATCACTCATATCTATTACTTTTGATGTATCAAAATTACTTACATCTAGACTTGTTAAACTGATACAAGCAGAGAACATATTAGACATATTTGTAACTTCTGATGTATCAAGGACTGACAAATCTATTGATGTCATATTAGTAAATTCATAAAAATAACCTATCATACTTTCATTTGCAATAATTCCATCTTTCCCCCCTATTGTTAACTTATAAGCATAAGTAGTGTTTGTTTCAGATAGAGGTGTAGCGTATATCGGTTTTGACATATCGTTAACTTTTTCATCATTTGAATATATTTTGGCATTAGACGGTGCTGGTTCCAATACCTCACCAGTTTTCTCTACATATGCCATTACTGAGCCATCCCCTGCTTCTGAGATATCCCAACTTTCAACAGCTGTTGCTGGTACTATGTTATCATTTTTTGTGATAATACTAGTTATTTTCTTTATGTAATCATAACTATGAAAGTCTGTATGTGGATAGTTCCAACTTTCTAAATCAGCTTGTGTCACATATGCTTTCATCTTACTACCCACAGGCATTTTTTTACCAGTTTTGCCATAAGCATTTATCTTAACACTAAATGATAAGCCTCCTCCATCTCCTTGGGGATTATAGTCTTCATCTACATACATTCTAAGACGATAGTTTGTTGTCTCACTTGCACTCATTGTACCTGTTGCTAAACTCATTACTCCTGATGGTCTTCCTGTCTTTGTATTTGCTGATGTAGTTGCATTATATACTTTAGGTGCCATTACCTCTTCTTCTTTATCACCATTTAATTTAGTTAAATAAAGTTTGATATTTTTACCATCCATCTTTTTAGCTGATGATGCTGTTATATCTTCTGCTGCTATTTCCCAGTTGATATTAGCATTTCCTT
>OCQB01000807.1_pt1 | contig 29607 bp, 32 predicted proteins | sample 1538631 | NCBI WGS metagenome assembly OCQB01 (sample SAMN04571713, study PRJEB22368) | human gut metagenome | biome: human gut; material: stool | host: Homo sapiens | place: Luxembourg | collected 2012-10-19
AGATACAACACATATTTTATGATGGCTTATTCCTTTATATTGAGAAGAAGTTGATATCCTTTTTTTTGAAAATATCGGCATTTTGTTTGGCTTAGTACCCTTTAAATTTATAGAAAAATACTTTCCATTCTTTTAAAATATATAAATATGCTATATAATAGTTATACAGGGAGGATTATATGAGTGATTTAAAAAGAAAGTATGAAGAACTAAAAAATCAAAGAGAAAAAACTATAGAAGAGTTGAACCAACTTAGGGAAGATGACAGAGTAAAAAGATACATTGAATTACAAAGTAAAAATGAAACTTTATATAATGAACAAATTGCCTTGTATCAAGAATTAAAAAAAGAAGAATATAGTTCTTGCAATCATATATTAGTATACTCAGAGATAGATTATGATAGATATGAGGGACGTTCATATAAAAGATGTGGGTGTATAAAGTGTGGCTTAGACGGAAGCGTTTCTAGTCAAAGTAGAGAATATCTTCCATTTTCTCAAAAAATAATGTATGATTATCTTCGTAAAAATCATCTTAGAGGTAAGGAGACAAACATTGCTTGTGATTTAGATCTAGCACATGCAATATATTCTAAAGTAAAAGAAGTGCATCCTGATATAGATGACGATACCGCTATTGGATATTTTGAAATAGCTCTAAATAATATAAGAAACACTAAAGTAAGTGAAGACAGAAAAACTAATAGAGCAAAAAGATTATCACTAGGATCTAAATTTAAAAATTGGAACGCTAGTGACGTACACCATGGATAAAAATGATTGTAATATAAAAGTCTTGAACTATCAGGACTTTTAATTTTAACAAAAAGTTGCTTGATTTGTTAGAAATTGAGTAATAAATCATCTATCTTTCGCAATACTTAACAATATTCCAATAGATGCTGTACTAATTAATAAACTACTACCTCCATAAGAAAGAAAGGGTAAAGTGATTCCAGTTACAGGAATCAGTCCAACAACCACTGCTAGATTCATTGAAGCTTGAAATAACATTTGAAAAGCTATACCAAATGACAAATATTTAGCAAATAGATTTTTAGCATTTAAAGAAATCTTTAGGGAAAAATAAAATAGAAGAAAAAATAGAGTACAGACAAATATACAACCAACAACCCCAAACTCTTCGCAAACAATAGAAAAGATAAAGTCTGTTTGTGGTTCAGGTAGATAAAAGTGTTTTTGCCTAGAATTTAAAAATCCTTGTCCAAGAAGTCCACCAGGGCCAATGGCATATGAACAAAGAAATTTATCTTATGAAAAATTGGTAAATATTATTAATAAGCTTACACCTGATGAAATAATTGAATTAAGTAATATTATTGGGTATCCTGTGTTTACAAGACTTTGTATGGGAGTACTTAAACATAAATTCGTTTTATTACAAGATGGTGCAGCAGCAGTAATAGTAAACGAACAAGGACAAATATTACTACAAAGTAGGGCAGATAGAGATAAGTGGGGATTACCTGGTGGATGTCAGGAATTAGGTGAAAGATTCCAAGACACCATTATTAGAGAGGTAAAGGAAGAAACTAATCTTGACGTAAATGAATCTGATTTAGAATTAATAGATATAGTTTCAGGAGCAAGCAGAAGAAATGAATATCCAAATGGAGATGTTGTTATAAATAATACAGCTTTATATTGTATTAGAAACTATTCTGGAAACCTGAAATGGGATAGTGAATCTAAAGAAATGAAATTCTTTGATTTAGATAATTTACCAAAAAATCAGAACGATCCAGATTTAATTGAAATCTATAAAAAATCTATTAGTAAATTAAAAAGATAATATCATTTATTAAAAAACCATTTTCGTTAAGAAAATGGTTTTTGCTATGAAAAATATTAATTGTTCTTTCTATTATTAAATAAAGTTAAAATTTTTTTCTTTATGCTAGTTTTCTTTGCTTTTTGGGATTGTGGATTAATTTCTTTTCTGATTCCATCATAATCAATCTTTACAGTATTAACATCAAAATATTTACGGAATAGATTTTCTTCTTGTGCATTAATTTTAAGTATTTCTTCATTAGAAAATACCTGTAAAGTTTCATGCCATTTATATCCTAACTTGGTAAATGTTTTATTTTTCATAAGATTTATTATTCTTTCTAGCTCATCACTAGTAATATGTCTTAAAGATATATCATCACTAATAATATTTTTCTTTTGTTCATCAGTTGCATTTAAAATAGTATCTTGTCCAAAATAAGCTATAGAACGTTTAGTTAGTAATTCTTTTCTTATACCTGATTTAAAACAAGCAACATTTGGATCTTTATTTAAAATACTACAAAAGTCAGTAATACTTTCTTCATCAGTTACATTTATATTATCATCCAAACTATAATAAAAATTTTCAAATAAAGGACTTTGTTTTTCAAGTAAATCAAAATATAATTCTTCATTAAACTTTGATGATATTCTTTTATCTAATGCAAATAAATCTAATTCATATCTTTTATTACCAAAGAAATAACCTCTATTCAAAAGTTTATTTAAAAGCTCAATGTTATCATTATAAAGTGCTGCATAATATAGCATTAAAGTGCAAAAGATCCTCTCTGTTTCCTCTTCACTACTAGTTTGTAGGATTAAAATACATTTTTCGGAATTACTTATTTTAATTTTATCTCCAATGCATAAATCCTTTATTACTTCTATCATTTTGGCGTCAGTTTTCTTTTCCTTATTTCCTTCCAGTTTCATTCTGTTTTGTATTATTCTAGACTTTATGTCATTTAATAGAGTCTTTGAATATATGTCTTTGCAGTCAATACTTACCATTTTTTTCACCTCTGTTTTTTTATTATATACTAAATAATGTAATTTGCAAAGAAATATCATTTATCTTTGGCAATAGAAATTAATATTCCAATACTAATCATACTTATTAATAAACTACTACCACCGTAAGATAAGAAGGGCAGAGTAACTCCAGTTACAGGAATTAATCCAACGACCACTGCTAGGTTCATCGAAGCCTGAAATAACATTTGAAAAGCTATACCGAACGACAAATATTTAGCAAATAAGTTTTTAGCATTTAAAGAAATCTTTAAGGAAAAATAGAATAGAAGAAAAAATAGAGTACAGACAAATATACAACCAACAACCCCAAACTCTTCACAAACAATAGAAAAGATAAAGTCTGTTTGTGGTTCTGGTAGATAAAAGTGTTTTTGTCTAGAATTTAAAAATCCTTGTCCAAGAAGTCCACCAGGGCCAATGGCATACATTGATTGAATCATTTGAAAACCAGTTCCTAATGGGTCTTTCCAGGGATTAATAAAAGAAGTTATTCTATTCATTCGATAAGGGGCAATAGCGATTAAAAGACAAGTACCAATAACACCTAAAACAAAGGCTCCATAGAAAAATTTCATATCAAGACCAGCAATAAATAAAAGTGCAATAATACTAACCATTAGGACAAGACCAGTACCAAGGTCTGGCTGTAACATAATAAGACCAAAAGCTAGAAAAGTAACACCAAGAATTGGTAATATACCTTTCTTTAAATCCTTTAGATACTTATCCGAATTATTTAAATATTTACTAGTAAAAATAATAAGACCAAGTTTAGCTGCTTCACTAGGCTGAATTCCAAAAGGACCAATTCCAAACCAACTTCTACTACCATTTCTAACACTTCCAATAAAAGGAACTAAAACTAAAATTAATAATAAAAAGCAAATACCTAAAATGATATTTGCCTTTTTGTAATAGATTTTATAATCTATCTTAGAAATAAAATTCATTAGTATAAGTCCTGCTACTGTAAATAATGCTTGTTGTTTCACATAGTGGAAACTATCATGAAACTTATATTCTGCCCAAATATTACTAGCAGAATAAATCATTATGAGTCCAAATATTAGTAAGAGTATTACGGTGATTAGTAAAGGCAAATCAAACCGTTTTTTCAAAAGAAAATTATCTCCTTTCTATAACCAAACTCCAAATAAAATACCTAGCATAGCAAGAATAAGACCAAAGGTACAGAATAATTTAACTATATCCGTTTCACTCCAACCAAGTTTTTCAAAATGGTGATGAAGTGGAGTCATTAAAAATAACTTCTGATGAAATAATTTTACCCAAATAACTTGTAAAATAACTGATAATGTTTCAATTACAAATACTAAAGCTACGACAAGTAAAGTTAATTCTCGATGTGTTAAAATAGCAACTGCTCCCATAACACCACCTAAAGCTAAGCTTCCAGTGTCTCCCATAAATATTTTGGCAGGATGGGTATTGTAGACTAAAAAACCAATAAGTGAACCAACTAGTACTAAACAAAATATTCCAATATCTTCAAATCCAACCATGAATGAAATTAAAGCAAAAGCTATAAAAGCAATAGCTGATAAGCTACCAGCTAGCCCATCTAATCCATCCGTTAAATTAACTGCATTACTAGAACCAATTAAGATTAAAAGAATAAATAGACCATAGAGCCATTTCATTTCAATATCAATATGAAGTGTTCCTACAACCCATGATGTCTGTCCTCCATTTTTCATATAGATATAGAAAAAAATAGTAGAAATAATAATTTGTCCAAATAGCTTTTGATAAGTTGTTAATCCTTCATTATTATGTTTTCTAAGTGATAAAAAGTCATCTAAGAAACCAATAATAGCAAAGCCACAAAATACTAATAAAACAATAGCTAAGTTATCGGTATAGGAGACCTTTCCTAAAAATAATAAAGCTAGCATAATAAGAACTGTTGGTAAGATAAAAATAATTCCACCCATCGTTGGAGTACCAGCTTTCTTTCTATGACTTTCTCCAACATAAACACTAATTGTTTGACCCACATGTAGCTTTTTTAGAATAGGTACTAAAATAAGACCTAGACAGACGCTAAATAAAAAGCCAATCATGACAGCAAATACTGCCTTTGTTAATAATAACACTTTTTTATCACTCTCCCGTTTCTTCCTTTGTATTATAACATACTAGATATATTCTTTTAAGCTTTTTTTCTAAATTTACTTATCCCTTGACATATTGCTTTTCATTTAAGTCTATGAAAAACCTAAAAAAACTTTCCATTTAATTAGAAATAACTTATAATAATCGGTTAAAGAGGTGATACTTATGATTGAATTAAACTATGACTATAGCTCTTTGTATGAAAATATAGATGAAATAGAAAAATATTTATTAGAAAATGAAAATGATTTAACAGTTTTAAATTTTTATAAGTATTTTGTTAATTTTTTTCCTGTAAGAAAGAATTTGAAATTTTATTTTTCAAATACTGATTCACTTCATAATCTTGTAGAAAATGGATTAAATGATATATATTCTAAAAGAAATATATATAAAAATACTGTAGATTTATTTTATTCTGAAATAAAAAGAAAACTAAAGTTAACTATTGATAATCTTAATTATATTTCAATATCAATTCCTTCTAAAGAGCAGCAAGAAATATTACATTCATTTTTTGCAACTGCTGGTGTAAAATTAGAAAAATTGTTTCTTAAGTATGAAATGGAGAATAAAATATTTCATCAACCTTATAGTATTGGTTTAGATCAGACTTATGGAACGGTATTTTATAATCCGTTTAGTGAAGAACCAGTTCTATTTTTAGATGAAGCTGATGATTCTATATTAGAAATGAGTGTTATAGTTCATGAATTTGGTCATGTTTTAGATTATGTAACTTATAATGAAACTCATTCTAACAAAGAAACAGATATTTATGGAATGCTTTCTCCTTATGCTGAAGTTAACTCAATTTATCAAGAATTCAAATTTTATGAATATTTATTAAAAAATAATATATATAAGACTAGTGTAAAAAATAATATCTGTGAAGGAATGTATGAAGGATACTTAGAAGATCTTTATAATCTTTCTTCACCTAATAAAAATATTGGAAATTCTGTAAATAAAAAGTTTGCGTTTAAAAACAGTGTTTTATATGGATATGGCTTAATGATTGCTTTGTCAATATTAGATGATAGTGATACATATGATAAATTTCAAGAGATTAGGAATCCATATTTTAATGAAAATGACTTAGAAAAGATAGGATTTACTAGCGATAGAATTTCTAAAGTAATGATTAAAAAGGTTAATGAGTATTTTGGAGGAAGCAATGATAAAACTAAATAATGATTATAAAAATATTTATAATAAAATAAAAAATCTTGAAGAACATTTCCTTGATTGCAAAAAACCACTAGATAGTGAAGCATATGTCAAAATGTATGAAACTCTTCTAATGATATATATGGGATTAGATAAAGAATATAGTCCAAATCCAAGACTATATAAAAATAAATTTGTTCATTTTTCATCAGTAGATAAAGATAATTCTATTCAGAAGAAAAGTATGGAAGAGCTAATCAATAATAAAGACAGGCATAGTAAATTAATACTTGATTTTATTGATGATATTAATGAGATAGTAAATGAATACTTGATATTATATAATGATGAATTAGATAGTAAAGGACTTTCCTATATAAGTCCAAAAGAGCAGGAAGAAATATTAGAAGCTTATTTTAATAGTGAAGGTATGGAACTTAAAGATTTATTTGTTGAGTGTCAAAGAAATGGTTCTATATATAAGATGCCTGATTCATTTTTAAATATGATAATGTCAATTGGTGCTACAATTTATAATCCATTAGGTAATGAAAAATTAGTATTTTTAGCAGAAACAGAAAATAAAATTGGAGAAATTAGTACAATAGTTCATGAGTTTGGTCATGTTTTAGATCTTTCTACCTATAGCAGTACTCATTCTAATAGTATGACTAGTCTTTATTTTCAAACATCACCTTATATTGAGGTTAATTCTACTTACCAAGAATATAAGTTTTATGAGTATTTATTAAAAAATAATATTTATAAAGATGATACTAAGGCTTTCTTGGCAGATAGTGTTGTAAGTTATTTAGAAAACTTATCAGTATTAGCACCAGTAGGATTTATTGATTCTAAATTATTAAGAAAACATAAAGGAGTTTTATCTAGGAAAGAAATAACTGATTCTGTTAGGCAAGAGACAGGAGTATCTTTAGATATGTCTTTATGCGATAATTTCATTGATATAAAATCAGCTCTTGAGTATAGTTATGGTATGATGATTGCATTTTCTATGTTAGATGATAAAACACTATATGATAAGTTTCAAATGATAAGAGACCCATATTTTGATAAAGGCAAATTAGATAGTATTGGACTTGACGATGATAAAATATCTAAAGTAATGGTTAAAAAGATGACAAATTATTTCAAAAAATAAATTGCTAATTATAATTAAATGTTATATAATAAGCTTATCTTCTTTGGAAAGAGTATATTTTTAATTCTATTTAGAGAAAGTATGGCTGGTGAAAATACTTATAGAAAAGAAAATAGAAGACATCCAATAAAAAAAGAAGCGTTAAACCACGATATGGTTATTTAGAGTATAAAATAAGGTGGCACCACAGGAAAACCTGTCCTTAATAAGTGCCATCTTTTTATTTTAAGGAGGAATATTATGATACAAAGACCAAAAGGAACTAATGATATTTATGGAAGGGAAGCTAAGATTTGGAAATGTGTAGAAGCAGTAATTGACCAAGTTATGGAAAAGTATAACTATAACTATATAAGAACACCTATCTTTGAATCTAGTGAATTATTTCATAGAGGAATAGGAGAAACTACTGATATTGTTACAAAAGAAACATATGACTTTGTAGATAGAGGGGATAGACATCTTTCTTTAAGACCAGAAGGTACAGCTGGAGTTTGTAGAAGCTATATTGAAAACAAAATGTATGGGGATGCCAATCAACCAGTTAAAGTTTATTATAATGGAACCATGTATCGTTATGAAAGACCACAATCTGGAAGAGATAGAGAATTAACTCAGTTTGGTATGGAGATTCTTGGAAGTGATGATCCACTAAGTGATGCAGAAATAATATCAGCAGCTGTAAATATCTACAAACTATTAGGACTAAAAGAAATAAAAGTTAATATTAATAGTTTAGGAGATACTGCTTCTCGTAATACTTATCGTGAAGCTTTAGTTGAATACTTTAGACCACATATTGATGAATTTTGTGATGACTGTAAAGAAAGATTTTTAAAGAATCCTCTTAGAATATTAGATTGTAAAGTAGATGCTGATAATGAAATATTAAAGAATGCTCCTAAGACAATCGATTATTTAAATGAAGAATCAAAAGAAAGATTTGAAAAAGTAAAAGATTACCTTGATATTATGCAAATAGATTATGAAGTTAATCCAAGTATTGTTAGGGGACTTGATTATTATAATCATACAGTCTTTGAAATCGAAGCAAAAGTAAAAGGCTTTGGAGCTAATAATGTTATAGGAGCAGGGGGAAGATATAATGGTCTAGTTAAAGAATTAGGAGGACCAGAAACACCATGTATTGGTTTTGCTTCAGGTATTGGTCGCTTAGTAATGGCTCTAGAACTTGAACAAGCTAAATTACCAATTGTAGATAGTATTGACTTATTCTTAATGTATGTTAATGAAGATGAGAAAAAGTATGCTGTTTATCTAGCTCAAGAATTAAGAATGGCTGGCTTTATCGTTGAGACTGAGTACACAGGAAGAAGTTTGAAAGGACAATTTAAGCAAGCTGATAGATTAAATAGTAAGTTTTTAGTAATACTTAATAGTGAAGATTTAAATAATAATGAAGTAAAAGTTAAAAATAATAAGACTAAAGAAGAAGAAATAATTAGTCTAGATGCTTTAATTTACTATTTAGATGAAAAATTAACTATTGATAGTGATGATTGTGACTGTGATCATGAATGCAACGGTGAATGTGGTCATGATGGATGTCACTGTAAGGATGAATAGGAAGTGTTAAATATGAAAACAATAGAAAATAATAGTTTAAGATTAACTGATAAAGATAAAGAAGTAACTCTATATGGTTGGGTACAAAAGAAACGTGACTTAGGAGGAGTATGTTTTATTGACCTTCGTGATAGGAGTGGTATAGTTCAATTAGTAGCTCGTGAAGGAGATACTTATACTCTTGCTAGTAATCTAAAGAATGAATCTGTTTTAAAAGTAGAAGGTATTGTTAAAGAAAGGGAATCTAAAAATAAAAATATAGCTACAGGGGATATTGAAGTTGAATTAACTAATATTGAACTACTAAATTCTTCAAGAGATTTACCTTTTGAAATAACAAATGATACCACTGCCTTAGAAGATACAAGACTAAAGTATCGTTATCTTGATCTTAGAAGAAGTAATTTAAAAGACAATTTAATAACTCGTCATAAGATTATGCTTGCTATTAGAAATTTCTTAGATAGTAAAGGTTTTATTGAAGTAGAAACTCCAATACTTTGTAAATCAACTCCAGAAGGGGCAAGAGACTATTTAGTACCTAGTAGAGTAAATAAAGGAAAATTTTATGCTCTTCCTCAATCACCTCAATTATTTAAACAATTATTAATGGTAGGGGGTATGGAAAAATACTTTCAAATAGCCAAGTGTTTTCGTGATGAAGACTTAAGAAGTGATAGACAACCAGAGTTTACGCAGGTCGATATGGAAATGAGTTTCGTTAATGAAGAAGATGTAATGAGTATGACTGAAAAGTTAATTGCTCATGTCTTTAAAGAAATTAAAGGAATAGAAATTGAATTACCACTTAAGAGAATGGAATATGATGATGCTATGAAGTATTATGGCTCTGATAAACCAGACTTAAGATTCGATATGAAAATAACTGACGTTAAAGATATATTTAAAGATAGTGAATTTAAAGTGTTTTCAAATGCACTTGATGAGAAAAGTACTATCGCTTGTATAAAAGTAGAGGATAATGCAACATATTTTTCTAGAAAGAAAACTGATGAGTTAACTGAATTTGTAAAAATTTATAAAGCAAAGGGTCTTCCATTTGTAAAATATGAAAATAAAGAGTTTACTGGTGGTATTAGTAAATTCTTAAGTGATAAAGAAAAAGAAGGGTTAGTTAAAGAACTAGAACTTAAAGATAATGATATCTTATTCTTTGGTGCTGATAACAAAATGGTAGTTTATCAGACATTAGGAGCTTTAAGATGTAAATTAGCTCGTGACTTAGATCTTATCAAAAAAGGTGATTACAAATTATTATGGGTTACTAAATTTCCATCATTTGAGTGGAGTGAAGAAGAAAATAGATTTGTTGCTTGTCATCATCCATTTACAGCACCACTTGACAGTGATGTAGATAAACTTTTAACAGATAAAGCTCACTGCTACTCTAAAGCTTATGATATTGTTATTAATGGCTATGAAGCAGGTGGTGGATCTATTCGTATCCATAATGAAGAAGTTCAAGAGAAAATGTTTGAAGCTTTAGAATTAACTAAAGAAGATATTAATGAGAAATTTGGTTTCTTTGTTGAAGCTTTGAAATATGGAACACCTCCTCATGGTGGACTTGCTATTGGACTAGATCGTCTTACTATGTTATTAACAGAAACTGATAACATTCGTGATGTAATAGCTTTTCCAAAGACTGCTAGTGCTAGTTGTTTGATGAGTGAAGCTCCTAATAAAGTTGCTAAAAAACAACTTGAAGATTTAGGTATAAAATTAGAAAAAGAATAATAACTATCAAGAAAGTTTCAGAAGTTAGACTTTCTTTTTCTTTGGTATTTTGTTATAATCTTATTTAGAAAAGAGGGTATTAATTATGAATCATATTATTGCAGCTGTTATATTAGGTATAGTTCAAGGTATTGCTGAGTTCTTACCAATTTCATCAAGTGCACATTTAATTATTTTTAGAGATGTGTTTGGTATTGGAAAAGGTATGGGTAGTGAACTTGCGTTATGTTTCGATCTTGCTCTTCATCTTGGAACTTTACTTGCTATAGCCGTATTTTTCTTTAAAGACTTTTTAAATATGGTAGTAAAGGGCTTTACTAAAGGCGTTAAAGATAAGGAAGGAAAACTTTTCTTTGAGATAATTGTAGCAACTATTCCTGCTGCTATTGCTGGAGTATTATTTGAAGATGTTATTGAAAACGCTATTAGAACTAATTACTACTTAATAGCTATTGCTTTAATTGTTATGGGAATAATTATTTATTTAGTTGATAAAAATTCTAAACAAGTTAAAAAGGTGAGTGATTTATCATTTAAAGATGCATTTTTAATTGGTTGTAGTCAGGTATTTGCTTTAATTCCAGGATTTAGTAGAAGCGGTACTACTATTGCTTGTGCTAGAGCTTTAAAAGTAAATAGAGAAGATGCTGCTAAGTTTTCTTTCTACTTATCAGCACCAGTTGTTCTAGGAGCTTGTCTATTACAATTTCTAAAAGGAGAAGCTGTTACTTTAATTGCTAGTAATTTAGCTATATTCTTAGTAGGAATAGTTATAGCTTTTATAACAGGAATTATCTGTATTAAGTTTTTATTACAATACTTAAAAAAACATGACTTTAAAGCTTTTATGATTTACCGTATCTTATTAGCACTTATCGTTATCTTATTAGTAACATTTAGGGGGTAGATAGTATGAGTAATACACTTTCATTATTTATTACTTTTCTATTAGGATTATTCTTAGTAGTTGGAATAATCTTTTCTTTCTTTCTTAAAAAGAAAAGAAAAGTTCTAGACTATATATTTTCACTAGCTTTTTCACTATTAATCATGTTAATGGTGTTTGACCTTTTAAAGGAAGCATTAGAAGTATTTGGCTTTGGAAAACTTTATCTATTTATAATCTTTTCTTTAATAGGTTTCTTAATATTTAAAGTACTTGATCACTTTATTCCGGATCATCATGATCATTTAAAAACTAATAAAGAAGTTAGAGAAAATATTCATCACATTGGGCTACTTTCTATAATAGTATTAATTATCCATAATATAATAGAAGGAATGGCTATTTATTTTGTAACACTTTCTAATATGTCTTTAGGAGTGATGATGAGTATTGGTGTTGGTATTCATAATCTTCCTTTAGGGGTGATGATAGGTAGCGTATATTATCAAAGTGATGCAAAAAAATCACTTCGTCTTCCCATGTTTCTTTTAAGTATTTCAACATTCCTAGGAGGCTTAATTCCTTATATGTTTGGTCTAACTAGTGCCAGTAATACTTTTATGGGAATATTGCTTTCTCTAGTACTTGGTATGCTATTTTACTTGGTATTCTTTGAATTACTACCTAAAGTTAAAGATACTAAGAATAAAAATATGACTATCTATGGTTTAATAAGTGGAGTATTAATATTTTTACTTACCTTATTGTTTGATTAGGAGGTTTTAGATGTATAAAATATGTTATTGGTTTTTCTTTTTTATGATATATTCTTTTATTGGCTACTTAACCGAGATTATTTGTTGTTCTATAAATAATAAAAAGCTAATAGTAAATAGAGGGTTTTGTCTAGGACCATACTTACCAATTTACGGATCTAGTAGTGTTATAATGAATATCTTTCTAGCTAAGTATAGTAAAGATATTATTACTTTATTTGTTATGTCTGCTTTTGTTTGTACTTTAATGGAATATATGACTAGTTTAATCTTAGAAAAAATATTCCATGCTAGATGGTGGGATTATACTGAAAAGAAATTTAATTTATCAGGTAGAGTATGTTTAGAAAATTCTTGTCTATTTGGTTTAGGAGGAGTATTTATTGTAAGTATTTTACATCCTTTTCTAGATGGATTAGTATCAATGATTCCACATAATGTTTTAATAATATTATCTATCATCTTATTCGTTATTTTTATGATTGATGTAATTATTACAGTAACTACTATGTGTCAAGTTAAAATAGCCGCTACAAAGTTTACAGCAAAGGATGCTACAGAAGAGATAAGTAGAAAAGTAAGAAATGAAATTATTAAGAATAAAGGCTTAATGCTTCATATGTTAAATGCCTTTCCAAAGATAAAATTATCTAATCATGATCCATTAGGTAGAATAAAGAAGTATTTAGCAAAACAAAGAGAAGAATATAAAAAGTTAAAAGAAAAAAGCAAGAGAAAATAATTAATCTTTTGCTTTTTCTATTAGTAATTTATTACTTTTTAGTCTTTCATTATTAGGTGATATTTCTAAAGCTTTATTAACATAGTCTAAGGACTCTTGATATTTTCCTTGATAAAAACAACTGATTGATAATAAATCATAGATAGTATGATCAAAACTAAAAGTTTCATTTATATAAGTCTTTTGATGAGTTGTTATCTTTAAGGCTTCCAAACAGTTTTTTTCTACTTCTTTATAGTTTTCTAGATTATATTCTAAAAGAGCAAGTTCGACAAAAGCATCTCTTAGATAAGGGGCTTCTTTTATGGCTTCTCTATACCACATTTTAGCTTCTCTATACCTTTCTAGATTAGTATAACATCTAGCAATAAAACGCATAGAAGCAGCTCGTTCATCATGCCAAGTAGCAGATTTTAACGATAGATGTTTAATTAGTGTATCAATCGCTTTATTAAAGTAACCATGATACATATATTCTCTTCCAAGATAATGCATATTTCTATCATCTGTTGGGTCTTCCTTGATTGATAATTCAAGGAGGGGAAGATAACTACTTCTACTTTTAGTCTTATCAGGGTAATGATTTAGAGTGATTAAGTCAGTAGTAAGTTTAATCTCTTTTTTATCACCTATATAGGAAAGAACTTCATGAACAGGATGAGTCCAAGTATAATCATTCCTAGAATGTATTTTTTCTATATAGAAATTTATAATAGGTTTATTATTTTTATCTAGACTCCAGTTATAGTTATAAGCAAGTCGAGTAGTGTTTTCTTGCCATACTTCTTCAAGACTACTTCGCCAACCTTTAAGAAAAACTTCATCTAAATCAGTACAAACACAAATATCAGTATCTTTAGGAACTAAGTCTAAGGATAGATTTCTTGCTATATCAAATCTAAAAGGTTTAATTTTTTTACTTTTAACAGTAACACCTAAATCTTTTAATAATTTGACAGTCTTATCAGTACTACCAGTATCAAGAACGATGATTTCATCCGCTTCTTTCATAGATTCTACCCATCTTTTAACATGTTTTTCTTCATTTTTACTAATGGCATAGACAACAATCTTGTATTTATGCATATTATCCTAATTTAACAATACTAACTCTTGCTCCTGTATTGCTATCAAGTGTTAAGGTAAGACCAGTTCCTGAATTAGCTACAAAATCTATAACATCTCCTGTAGCTAGAGTAGTAATGATACTTCCTATGAATAATTCATTTTCATTAGCGGGAGCATTTAAAGTAATAGAACTGCCATCAATTTCTGTATTGTTTTTTCTAACAAATACGGTTATATCTGCTTGTTGGGAACTAGAAGCGTCTAATAAATAGTAGATTTGGTAGGTACCAGCATCTCCTACAGTAATAGCATTAGAAGTAGTATAAGTAGTATTTAAACTAGGACCATTTGTTTGCAAAGGAATTTGTCCATCTTGATTAGGAGTAAGTGTTACTGTTTCAGCACCTTCTGTGTATCTTTCACCGTATGCTGCTACACCTCCAGTAGGACCTGTTGGTCCAGTAGGTCCAGTAGGTCCTGTAGGACCCGTATCACCTGTAGTACCAGTTAAACCAGCAGGACCAATATTACCCTGAGGTCCAGTTGGTCCAGTAGGTCCAGTAGGTCCTGTAGGACCCGTATCACCTGTAGTACCAGTTAAACCAGCAGGACCAATATTACCCTGAGGTCCAGTTGGTCCAGTAGGTCCAGTAGGTCCTGTAGGACCCGTATCACCTGTAGTACCAGTTAAACCAGCAGGACCAATATTACCCTGGGGTCCAGTAGGTCCAGTAGGTCCGGTAGGCCCAGTAGGACCCGTAGCACCAGTTAAACCAATAGGACCAACATTACCCTGAGGACCCGTTGGTCCAGTAGGACCAGTAGCACCTGTAGCACCAGTTAAACCAATAGAACCAATATTACCCTGAGGTCCAGTAGGTCCAGTAGGTCCGGTAGGCCCAGTAGGACCTGTAGTACCAGTTAAACCAATAGGACCAATATTACCCTGAGATCCAGTAGGTCCAGTGGGTCCTGTGGGTCCAGTAGGACCTGTAGGACCTGTAGCACCAGTTAAACCAATAGGACCAATATTACCTTGAGGTCCAGTAGGTCCAGTGGGTCCTATACTTCCTCTTGGAATAGAAAAGTCTAAGATGACATTCTCATTAGTTCCACTATTAGTAACCGAAGCATTACTACCAGCATCAGTTGTAGTAGTAGTTCCTACTGTAATAGTAGCAGCACCAGCTGGTCCAGCAGGTCCAGTGGGTCCTTGTACATAACAAAATTTACATCTTGTTTTTTCTTTATTTTCATTGCAGTTATCAAACATGTTTTTTTCTCCTTTCATTATAGTTTATGCGAGTAAAATACTAGCCTTTAATAAATTTGTCTTATATTCTTTGATTTTGTGATATAATAAATGAAAGAAGTGATATATCATAGGAGTAATAACATTATGTGGAAGTTTAAAATACCAGTCTGAGATGATGAGAATGGCAGAGTCTTTATCTTTAAAAGATGCTCATTTCAAACGAATAGATCTTTCAGACGCTATATATGTGGTTAATAAAGACAAATATATAGGGAACAGTACTAAAAAAGAAATAGAATATGCTAAAAGCCTTAATAAGAAAATTATTTATATGAAATAAAATTAAAGGAGAAAAAATTATGGAAATAAAAAAATATATTGGAATAGTTAAAAATTATCATGGTTGTATGTCAGGATGTAGAATAGAACTCTTATCTAAATTCTATGATGATCATGCTACCTTTCAACAATGGTTTAATCTTTATCCAGAGAGTGAACATATTATTTTAGAAAATACAGAAGAACTATATAACATGTTTTCTATATTTGAGGATAGAAGACATCCAATTACGGAAGAAGAAAAACAAAATATTGAAGAAGGAAAAAAATTGTATAAAAAGTTAATGGGTGATAAATAAAATGATTAAAGAAGAAATATATAATATCTAAATGACAGAAAAATCAATTATGAAATAACTAATCATCAAGCTGTCTATATATAATATGGATGAGTTAGATGATGTTGATTTACCATATAAAGAGTTTGATGCTAAAAACTTATTTGTAGGAGATGATAAGAAAAATAATTATTACTTAATTATCGTTAAATGAGATAAAAGGGTAGACTTAAAAGAATTTAGAAAAAAGTATCATACTAAGCATTTAAGTTTTGCTAAAGAAGAGGAACTACTTAGCATATTAAATCTTACTTCTGGTTCTGTTAGTCCTTTAGGCTTATTAAATGATAAAGAGAAAAAGACTATTTTTTTTATAGATAATTACTTTGAAGATAATACTCTAATTGGTATTCATCCAAATGATAATACTGCTACTATTTGGTTAAAAGCAAAAGACTTGATTACTATTATCGAAGAACATGGTAATCAAGTTAGTAGGGTTGATATATATTAGATATAAAAATTTTATTAATAAATTAAAGGAACCACTAGTACTCATAATGATTCCTTTTTAATATCAATTTTTATAATATACTTAAGTTTTAGTTATGTAATAAGAAATCAATCATTTGATTAACTTCATTCTCAGTCAACGATATATCTTCACCAACTAATCCAATAATAGGGTGAATCCCATCTTTTTTATGAAAGTCTGAACCGATTGTTGTCTTTAAATTGTGTTTTTTAGCAAAATCATTCCAACGGACTATATCATTATGTTTGATATCATTACGATCTATATAAATATAGTTCGTTTCTATTCCATCTGGTTGCATTTCCATAACTAACTTTTCGATATCTTCTTCTGTTAGATTATCTTCATAACTGTATGCAACAGGATGAGCTAAAATAACCTTGCCACCGGCTTTATGTATAAGAGAAGAGGCTTCTTTTGGCGTAATAGTTTCTTTCTTTACATAAGCAGGACAACCTTCATTCATAATGGTTTCAATAAATTCTCCCATTTGGGGAACATAACCAAAAACTTCCTTTAATTTAGTTTCATTTTCTTTGTTTCCTATTACATCATTGGCAATATGAGCTTTTGTTACGGCATCTATTTTGTCAAGTTCATCTACTGCTACTTTATATCCTAATTCTTCTAGCTTTTTAGCAACATTTCTTAAATATATATGTCTAGCATTTCTTAGATTATATAATTTTTCTCTAAGCTCTTTATTGTTTAAATCAAAATTGTAACCTAAAACATGTATACCACATTTCTTGGTTTTAGTAGAAATTTCTACCCCTAGTATTAATTTAATGCTTTTTTCTTTAGCATATTCAAAAAGTTCCTCATTATAAGCCTCAATTGTATCGTGATCACATATTGCAATAGTACTTACTTTATTTGTTAAAGCCTCATCTATAACTTCTTTTGGCGTTAAAACACCATCTGAACAAACAGTGTGAATATGTAAATCTATTAATTTTTCCATGAACTTATTCTCCTTCTATATAATTTTTGTAACGTTTTATTTTCAAATCTCCTTTTCACAGAATCAGGAGATACTGAATCAAGTATTTTAACGGTTTCTTTTTCTGTCAACTTAGAAGCAACCATACCTCTGGCGTAATCAAGCTTTTGTTTTAAAGTTTCTTCAAAGTTAAAATCATTCATACTATATAAGAAATCTAGTGTGAAATTATAAGCTTCATCATCTTTTTGCCATTTTTTTCTTAATGAATCTGGCAGTATAGGTAGATATGGTATAGTATTCGTTTTAACTGAATTAATAACTGTAAAAGGCACTTGATCTAATAGTTTACTTAATTCTGAATATTTTATAACATGAATATCAAGTGGTAGCATTTTTCTAGGCATTTTACCATTTTCCAAATCATTAATAGTTTCTTTAAAATCCTTAATTGTCTGAATTGGATTTACATCCGATGTATGCATATCAAGGGAATCAAATGTTTCCTTCAATTCTTTTTTAGCATCATCTACTTTAGAATCTTCACACACCATCCACATATCAATATCAGGTAAGCGATTTATTATTTTTCTAGGTTTTAATCCTTTTTCTAATCTAGGACAAGGAATGCAGATTTGTTTTAAATCTTCCATATAAGGACCATTTATTGGTAGGCAACTTTCACAAGGCCATTTTTTTAACTTTGATTTTAATATAGTATTTTTTAATTCCTCATTATAACGCAATTGTTCTTGTATAACAGGTAATTCTCCTTCAAAGTTTTTATCTAGTGCATAAAATGGATAGCCAGTTCCAAATGATCCACAATATCCTGTTGTAAACTGCATAACTTCATTAATAATATCAATATTCTTTTTTATGTACATTTTTTTAATACTATTATCTTCAAAATTATTTCTTTCAAATTTATTGGACCCTTCTACTGCTTCTAAACAAATATTCATATAAATTCCCCCTCGTTTTTTAGAAAAGATAGCATGTGTAATATCTATTTACAAAGATATCTTCTCTTTATAATTTACTACTTAATTTAATTTTTGGTATTAATATATGTAAAAATGTGTTGATATTATATCATGAGATAATAACATAAGTCAATATTATTTTGAGTAAAGTGACTGAATTATATGATTAATCTATGATAATGTCTTAAGCGTTAGATATATTTCTTGTTCAATTCTAGATATATTTTATGTTTTAGTTGCTGTTAGTATTTATTAGATTACTATAGTATTTGGTTTTACCAGTTAAAACACAATCATGGAAATTTTGCTTTTTATAAATATAGTTAATACTGTCATCACCAGGCAAGATCTTTATCATCAAATACTCTATAGTTATTTTTATTTCTTTTAATATTAGGAACTAATCCTTCATTACAATAATACTTTAAACTATCATAAGATAGATTTCTTATTCTACATACTTCTTTCATTGAATATAACATTTTACCACCCCACCTATTTTATTACTTTTTCTTTAACTAACCTTGGAATAGTACGTAACATGTAAGTACATTGATCATTTAGCATACAGTAATTTTCTAATCTACTAAATGATTTGTTTATATCAGAAGATTTATTATTATCTTTATTTGCTGATAGTAGCTTCTTACTTAACTCTTCTTTAGAATAATCTGATTTGATCTTATTTTGTTTAAATAAATCTTCAATAGTAAGTCTTATTTGTTGCTTTGAGTCTACTTGATTAATCATCTCTTTCATTTTTAGTAGTTGTTCTTTTGTGTAATGATACTTATTTTGAATACATCTATCAAAACAAGTTAGTAATAAATCAGTTTGACTATTGTCTAATAGTTCATAATCTAACATATATGAAACCATATCTAGTTTTTTATCAATCATATCGTATCTCTTATAAAAAGGATCTTCATCATATTCTATTCTTGCAAAAGATCTTGCAAAAAAATCAAATATCGTATAACCAGAAGTGAATGGTTCTATGCCTAAATCAACCTTATAATTATGTAAGATGTAATCTGCTAACTCCAAACCGAAATTTTGTGGATTAACAGCTAAATTACCAAATACAGTTTCGTTTCTTTTATATATACTGTTATATATACTGTTTTCAAACGAATTGGTATAAGTTTTTACATAATTAATATCAAAACTTTTTTCTAATAACTTAGTTTCTGATGCTAAAACAATAAGCTTCAATGATTTCAGAGCATCAACATTAGTTTCTCTTGCTAAGTATATACCCAGCTCATTTAAATTTTCTAAATCTTTAGTAGTATCATTTAATATATGAATTCCACTTTCTACATAACAGTTCATAATAACACCTCTCATTGTTAATTATTATAGCATGGATATTAATAAATTAAAGTTAAAACTTAATAATTCGTAAATTATGATTTTTTAACTTTGACATATTTATGACTTTCTATATTAACATTTATAAGAGTTAAAGAATTTAAGTATAAGACAAAGCATGATAGAGATTTCAACGCAAGCGTGAATATAATGTTTGAAGGTTTAAAAATATATATGCAGGACTTAATTTAAAATAAAATTCAGCGAAAAATAATAGGGTGGCGACTATCCGATACTGGTCTTTTGAGAACTTGTTTTCAGTTTTGTTCAAAGAACTTGCTATAATAATTGTAGAAAGAAGGATAGATAATGGAATTTGATAAAGTAATAAGAAAAAGAACGGCTACTAGAAGTTTTAAAAGTGATGAGGTAAGTGATAGTAAGATAAGTAAAATATTAGAAGCAGGAAGAGTGGCACCAACTGCTAAGAATAAACAACCACAATTAGTACTTGTAGCTAAAAGTAAGGAAGCACTAGAAAAGATAGATAAACTAACTAACTTTAGATATAATGCTCCAGTAGTTTTAATTGTTTGTAGTGATAAAGATATAGCTTTTAAAAATAGGGAAAATACTTGCTATATAATAGATGCTACAATAGTTGCTACTCATATGATATTAGAAGCCACTAATCAGGGACTTGATAATATTTGGATAGAGATGTTTGATAAAGAATTGTTAAAGAAAGAATTTAATATTAATGATAATATAGAACCTATTTGTTTGTTACCAATTGGTTATAAAACTGATGATTACCTAGAAAGTCCTATGCATAATGTTAGAAAAGAATTAGAAGAGATGGTAAGATACATGTAAAGTTTAATACTTCTAATAACTAATAATTGACTAATACTTAAGAAAAGACTTAAAATAAGTTAAGAAAGAGGTGTTGGTATGTATCAAACATATTATAAAAAACAAAGAAGAAAGAGTATAATAATTATTACTTTTTTAGTGCTTTTTTCTCTTATATCTACTTATCTTATCTATGAAAAGTTTGCAAACTCTAGAGATAAAGACTATGATACAGGAAAGATGGAAGTTGTCTTCCATGAAAAAAATGGTAATGAAATATCACTTGATAAATTTACACCTGTAACTGATGCAATTGGTCTTTCTAGTCCTAGTTATACTTTTACAGTTATTAATAATACTGATAAAAAAGTTAAATATAGTATTAAACTAGTAGCTAATAAAAAGAAAATGGAACAAGATAATTGTGATAATAAACAAATACCTAAAGAGTTACTAAAATTAAGTTTTAGAAAAGATCATCAAACACCTGCTGCTTATGTTTTATCAGAGTTTCCTAATGATGTTATTTATGAAGATAGTTTAAAACCTAATAGTAGTGAAGATTATTCTATTAGATTATGGGCTATGAATAGTAATTTTACTCTAGACAAGACCAGTCATTATCATGCTTTGATAGAGGTGGTAGAAGAATGAGACTAAATCAAAAAGGATTTGCTGTTTCCACTATTTTATATGGATTATTACTAGTTATGGTTTTTATTATCTTTTTACTTTTAAGTGTAAATAGATTTGAGAGAAGAACTACCAATGACTATGTAGAGCTTATTTCTAAAGAATTAAATGAATGTGTTGCCAATGGAAGTTGTTAAAACTTCTTTTTTTTAGCAAAATGTATTGACAAGTGCTAACTAAATGCATACAATATTATTAGCACTTGAAAAGAAGAGTGCTAAGGTGGTGCTTAATAATGGATATGTTATCAAAAAGACAAGAACAATTATTAAAAATGATTGTTGAAAATTATATAAAGCAAGCAACTCCTGTTAGTAGTAAACAATTATGTAAAAAACTAAAATGTTCTAGTGCTACTATTAGGAGTGAGATGGCAAATCTTGAAGAGGCAGGACTTTTAGAAAAGACACATACATCTAGTGGTAGAATACCTAGTCAAAAAGGGTATCGCTATTACGTAGATAACTTATTGAAACCTAGAAAAATGAATGGTGAAGATATGTTAAATTTACAAATAATTTTGCATAATCAATCATTAGAGTTGTCAGATTGTATTTCTAAGAGTTTGCAATTAGTTTCTGATATGACTAGTTATACAGCAGTAGTATTAGGTCAAGCTTCTCATGATAACTTATTAAAAGAAGTTAATGTTGTTCCTTTGGCTGATAATCAGTTAATAATGATAGTAGTGACTGATAAAGGAAAAGTGGAACATAAGACGGTAACACTAGATCAAGTTAATATGAATGATGTTAAGAAAACGGTTGATTTAATTAATAAACTGATAGTTGGTACACCAATAGATGAGATTAGTACTAAACTTGAGTTTGAGATAAAACCAATCATCGGAAACTATGTTGAGCAACATGAAAAATTATATGATGTTATTTATCATGTCTTTGATGATTTAACTCATCCTGATATCAATGTAGTAGGAAAAACAAAATTCCTAGAACAACCGGAGTTTGGTAGTATTGATAAAGTAAAAGGATTATTTGCTAAGTTAGATGATCAAGACTTAATAAAAGAAATTAAACAAGATAATTCTAATAATATTGAGGTTTATATCGGAAGTGAAAATAATATTGATTCTGATGTAACCGTTATAAAGACTGGCTTTAAAACAAAAAATGAAGAAGGAACAATTGCTATAATTGGACCAAAGAGAATGGAATATGAGCGAGTTATGAGTTTACTAGAATTTATTAAAAATAATATTGAAGGGTGATGAAAATGGAAAAAGAGCATAAAAAGCATAAACATGAGCATAATAATCAAGAAAGACATGAAGAGAAAAAATGTAATTGTGAGAAAACTTGTGCATGTCAAGATGAAAAATGTGAATGTAAGCATGATAAAGTAGAAGAAAGGCAAACGGAAGAAATTGAAAAATTAAGAAATCAATTAACAGAAATCTTAAATGAAAAACAAAGTTTGTTAGAAAAATTACAATATAGTAAAGCAGAAATGATTAATTATCGTAAACGTAAAGAAGAAGAAACAGATAATAAATTAAAGTATGCTAATCAAGATTTAATCTTAGAAATAATACCGGTGCTTGATAATTTTGAACGAGCTATTAAGTTAGATGATAATGATTTAACTGATGAGTTATCAAAATTCTTAACTGGTTTTAAGATGATGTATGCTTCCCTTTGTGAAGTGTTAAAAAAATTTGGTGTTGAAGAAATTGACTGTGAGGGTAAAGAATTTGATGCCAATACTATGCAAGCACTAATGACTGATAGTGATTCTAACTTTGAAGATGATATTGTTTTAGATGTATTATTAAAAGGATATCGTTTAAAAGATAGAGTCATTAGACCAGCTAGTGTAAAAGTAAATAAAATAGAGAAATAGAAAAAGGAGATAGATAATATGAGTAAAATAATAGGTATAGACTTAGGTACAACAAATAGTTGTGTCGCAGTATTAGAAGCAGGGGAGCCAAAAGTAATCCCTAATCCAGAAGGTAATAGAACAACTCCTTCTGTAGTAGCATTTAAAAATGGAGAAAGAATAGTAGGAGATGCTGCTAAGCGTCAAGCTATTACTAATCCTAACACTGTATCATCAATCAAAAGATTAATGGGTACTAGTGAAAAAGTAGAAATTGAAGGAAAGAAATATACACCAGAAGAAGTATCAGCTATGATTTTATCTTACATGAAAGATTATGCTGAAAGTTATTTAGGTGAAAAAGTAGAAAAAGCAGTTATCACTGTTCCAGCATACTTTAATGATGCTCAAAGACAAGCAACTAAAAATGCTGGTAAAATAGCAGGTCTTAATGTAGAAAGAATCATCAATGAGCCAACAGCAGCAGCTCTTGCTTATGGACTTGATAAACAAGAGAAAAATCAAACAATCTTAGTATATGACTTAGGTGGTGGAACATTCGATGTATCTATCCTTGAATTAGGTGATGGTGTATTTGAAGTTAAATCAACTGCTGGTAATAACCACTTAGGTGGAGATGATTTTGATAATAAAATCATGGACTACTTAGTTGAAACATTTAAGAAAGAAAATGGTGTAGATTTATCTAAAGATAAAATGGCTATGCAAAGACTTAAAGAGTTAAGTGAAAAAGCTAAGAAAGATTTATCTTCAATGACAACTACGCAAGTATCAGCACCATTTATCTCTCAAAGTTCTGATGGACCACTTCACTTAGAAATGACTTTAACAAGAGCTAAATTTGAAGAGTTAATTCATGATCTTGTTATGTCAACACTTGAACCTGTAAGAAAAGCTTTAAAAGATGCTGATATTAAAGCAAAAGACTTAGACAAAGTAATCTTTGTTGGTGGATCTACTCGTGTACCATTAGTATATGAAACAGTTAAGAAAGAACTTGCTATGGAACCATCTCGTGAAGTTAACCCAGATGAAGTAGTAGCAATGGGTGCATCTATTCAAGGTGGTGTATTAACAGGAGATGTTAATGATATCGTATTACTTGATGTTACACCATTATCACTTGGTATTGAAACATTAGGTGGAGTAATGACTGTATTAATTCCAAGAAATACAACTATTCCAACATCTAAATCAGAAGTGTTCTCAACTGCTGCCGACAATCAACCAGCTGTAGATGTACATGTATTACAAGGTGAAAGATCAATGGCTAGTGATAACAAAACACTAGGAAGATTCCAATTAGCAGATATTCCACCAGCACCTAGAGGAGTTCCACAAATCCAAGTAACATTTGATATTGATGCCAATGGTATCGTTAATGTAACTGCTAAAGATTTAGGAACTAATAAAGAACAAAAAATTACTATTACCTCTAATACAACATTATCAGATGATGAAATTGATAGAATGATGAAAGAAGCAGAAGCTAATAAAGAAGCGGATAAGAAGAAAAAAGAAGAAGCAGACTTAAGAAATGATGCTGAACAAATGATTTTCCAATCTGAAAAAGCTTTAAAAGACTTAGGTGATAAAGTTGATAGTAAAGAAAAAGAAGAAGTAGAAAATATCGTTAAAGAGCTAAAAGAAGCCTTAGAAAAGAATGATATGGATAAAGTTAAAACTATTAAAGAAAATCTTCAAGAAAAAGCTATGAATTTATCAGCTAAAGTATATGAACAAGCTGCTAAAGAACAGCAAGAAAATAGTAGCAATGAAACTGCAAATGATGATTCTAAAAAAGATGATGTTCAAGATGCTGAATATGAAGAAAAATAATAATCTAAAAGTTCTAGGTGACTAGAACTTTTAGCCTAATAATAGAAAGAGGATATATGAAACAATATAAGAATAGAGAAGAAGTAGAGGAAAAATATAAGTGGGATTTAACGGAATACTATAAAAGTGATGATGAGTTTTTTGAAACTTACTCTAAACTAAATAAAGAGTTAGATATATTAAAAAATTATGTAGGGTGTACTACTGATTCTTTTAAACTTTATGAATATTTAGATAAAGAAATTAAATATGAAACAGAAATTGAAAGAATGTATATTTATGCTAGTGTAAGAAATGATGAGTTGTTAGGACAACCTATTCCTTTAGATATGTTAAATAAAGCTAGCTTATTAATAACTAAATTAAATAATTTAACAGCTTTTTTCAATCCAGAGTTATTAAAAATAACAAGTACTTCTTATAAACAATTATTTATTACTAATAATAAATTAAATGATTATAAGCCATATCTAGATGATATTTATCGTTATAAAGAACACGTTTTAAACGAAGAAGAAGAGAAGTTAGTGACTTCTTTAGTATCTGCTACTGATGATTTTAGTAATATTTCTTCTAACTTGCTTAATGGTGAACATAATTATGGTAAAGTAACAATTAATGAACATGAGAAAGTTGAGTTAACAACAACTAATTCTCGTTTTCTTAAAACTTCTAAAGATAGAAAGGTTAGAAAACAAGCTGATACAAAATTATTAAAGAAAGCAAGTGAATATGCTTCAACCTCAGCTAGTCTTTTGAATGGTTATGTTAAATTAAAGGATACATTAGCAGGTATTTATCACTTTAGTGATTCTTTAGAAGCAAAATTATTTTCCAATGAGTTAAATGTTAAAGTATATGACACTTTATCAAAAGTAGTTAGAGAAAATGTTTCATCATTACAAAGATATTATAAAGTAAGGAAGAAGATACTTGGTCTAGATGAATTATATACTTATGATTTATTGGCAAAACTTTCTAATTCTACTAAAGAATATTCAATAGAAGAAGCACAACAAATTGTAAGAGAAGCTTTAAAACCATTAGGAGAAGATTATTTAGCTAAGTATGATAAGATAATTAAGAACAGGTATATTGATTACTGTCAATATAAAGGAAAATGTAGTGGTGGTTATTCTATTAGTGGACATGCTAATAATTCAAGAATACTTATGAGTTATAATTATGATTTTGAATCTATTTCAACTATTGCTCATGAAGCTGGTCATAATATTAATCATCAGTATTTAATTGAAAATAATTTTCTACCTTACCGTGAGAATGCTATAATTAATGCTGAAGTTACTTCCTTAATAAATGAATGTTTACTTGCAAATTATATGATTAAGAATGCTAAAACTAAAGAAGAGAAGATACTTGGACTTGAAAATATTATTGGGGTTATTGAATCTAACTTATTTGGAGCTACTCGTGGATGTGATATAGAACGTTTAATGTATGAATATGTTCATAATGGTAATTGTTTAACTAAAGAATTTATGAGTAAAATAACTAAAGATTCACTAAAATACTATTACGGTAAAGAAGTTAAACTAACTAAATATAGTTCATATAACTGGATATATATAAGTCATTATTATATGAACTTCTACTTGTATAGCTATGCTATTTGTATATCAGTAGCATCTCACTTAGCAAGTGATATATTAAATGGTAATAAAGAAACACTTGATAAATATTTAAAATATATTAAAACTGGTTCAAATGTTACTCCTCTTGATACTTTTAAAATATTAGGTGTAGATTTAGAAAAAGAAGATGTTTATCTAGATGCTATTAAATATTTTGATAGTTTAGTAGATGAACTTGAAGAATTAACAAAATAGGAGGTACAAGTATGGCAACTAAAAGGGATTATTATGAAGTATTAGGTGTTAGTAAAAGTGCTAGTCAAGATGAGATTAAAAGTGCTTTTAGACGTCTTGCAAAGAAATATCATCCTGATATTAGTAAAGAAGAAAATGCTGAAGAAAAATTTAAAGAAGTACAAGAAGCATACTCAGTTTTGTCAGATGAAAATAAAAGAAAACAATATGATCAATTTGGTCATGCAGCTTTCCAAGGCGGAGCAGCAGGGGGAAATCCTTATGGTGGTTTCTCATCAGGTGGTTTTGGCTTCGATGCCAGTGACTTAGGAGATATTTTTGAAGACTTGTTTGGTGGAGGTTTTGGCGGTTTCTCTAGTGGCAGTAGCAGAACAGGTAGTAGAAAACAACGCGGTAGTGATATGCTACTTAGAATGAATCTTACTTTTGAAGAAGCAGTATTTGGTTGTGAAAAAGATATAGATGTAGATGTAATTGATGAATGTGATAATTGTCATGGTAAAGGTGGCTTTGATGAGAAAACTTGTTCAAGATGTCATGGTAGTGGAACAGTTACGGTAGAACAAAGAACAATTTTAGGTTCATTTGTTACTAAATCAACTTGTCCTGATTGTAAAGGAAAAGGTAAGACTTTTGCAAAAACTTGTTCAGATTGTCGTGGAACAGGTACTGTCAAGGTAAGAAAAACTATCACTGTACACGTTCCTGCTGGAATAGATAATGGAGAAAGATTAAGATTAGCAGGTAAAGGACATGCTTCTCCTAATGGTGGAGAGTCAGGTGACTTGTATTTAGAGTTTACTATCAAAGAACATGACTACTTTAAAAGAGATGGTAATGATATCTACTTAGAAGTACCAATTACTATTGTAGAAGCAACACTTGGTTGTAAAAAAGAAATACCAACTATCTATGGTAATATAACAGTATCAGTACCAGCTGGAACTGATAGTGGAACTAAACAAAGAGTAAGAGGAAAAGGTATCAAAGACGATAGAAGAAGAACAGGCGATATGTATATAATCTATCGAGTACAAACTCCTAAAAAACTTTCAAGAGATCAGAAAAAACTATTTGAGTCTCTTGCTAATACCGATTTTAAAGATATAGATATTGATAGATTTGATAAATTTACAAGAAAGAATGAATCATAATGATTTGTTCTTTTTTCTTGACTTGTTAAAACGAATATGATTACATATTATTATTAAAAGTTTGGTAGGTGTAGTATAATGAAAGAATATTATTTGGCTTATGGAAGTAATTTAAACTTAGAAGAAATGAAATTTAGATGTCCAACTGCCAAAGCAATAGGAACAGTTATGTTAGATAATTATAAATTAGTCTACAAAGGAAAAACTGATGATTTTTCCTATTTAACTATAGAAGAATGTGAAGGTACATATGTTCCATTAGGATTATATGAAATATCACATTCTGATATTTTTTCTTTAGATAGATATGAAGGTTATCCTTCTCTTTATTCTAAACGTTATGTATCCGTTAAAATATCTGACAAAGAAGAACAAGCATTAATTTATGTGATGAAACCACTCTTCGATTATCATTTACCTTCTGATGAATATGTTGAAATATGTTCGAATGGATATAAAGATTTTGGCTTTGATCAAGAAGTATTAAAATTAGCACTAACAGATACGATTAAAAATATGCCAAAACAATTAAAAAAGTATCGATGAAAGGATAAATATAAAAACTTTTTTCGACATAATTTTTTCATCTAAAATGTTAGATTATCATTAGGTGATAAAATGAAAAAAGAAAAATGGTGGGGAACGATTCTACTTTTATTAGTAGTAATGTTTAGTTTTATAAATAAAGATGATATGTTGAAAGATACTGCTTATGTTACTAATACAAATATAACTTTTGAAATAGAAAACTTAACTAAAAAAATTGATATAGATAATATATCATATGAAGAAATTAATTCAAAAGAAAAAATACTAACTATTAACAATTCTAAAGAAATAACTTATCAACTAGTAGAATCATATTTATCTAGTGATTTTTTAAAGAAATATCCAAACTTTATTTTTAATAATGAAAGATATCAGATATTTACCGTTATCTATAATAAAGATATTAAATTATTAAATAACCATCTAGACTATATAAATGAATTACAAAAGTTATCTAATTATTATATTTTTTATGAACCAAAATTAGATGATGAAATTATATTATTAAAAGTTGTAAATAAAGATAAAGAAATAGTATTAGGTGCTACAAAATTAAAGAAAACTATTGAATAGGTATCGCTTCCGTGATAGAATTTAATTAAAGATAAGGAAGAGGTGATTAACTGTGTATATGTCAATCAATATGTCAAGTTTACAAATGGTTAACAGGGGGCAATTATACAGCTTAATTACTTCTTTTTATCATGCGTTAATAACAGGATAGGATTATCTTATCTTGTTTTTTAGTGTAAATAAAATAAAAGGAGTGAAAGAAGAAAATGAACAACAAAAAGCAACTACTATTATCAATCGGACTTGTCTTAATACTAGTTCTAATGATAGTAGGAATCAGTTATGCAGCTTTTAAGTTTGTAGGAATAGGTACTAAGCCTAATACTATAACAACAGGAGCCATAACAATGGAGTATGAAGAATCTACTAATACTATCAGTATGACAGGAGCCTTACCAACTACTGATGCCACTGGAAAAGTTAGATTAACAGCTGGAGAATACTTTGATTTTACTATTAAAAGTA
>OCQB01000814.1_pt1 | contig 29422 bp, 27 predicted proteins | sample 1538631 | NCBI WGS metagenome assembly OCQB01 (sample SAMN04571713, study PRJEB22368) | human gut metagenome | biome: human gut; material: stool | host: Homo sapiens | place: Luxembourg | collected 2012-10-19
TATTGAGATATGACATAATCTGCCAATAAAGTTTGATTGCTTTGACTTTCTTGTTGTATCATTAATTTTGCATTAAAACTTTTTCCAGCATTTCCTGTTTGATTTGCGTTATAATTTACAAATGTTACTGTTATATTCCACTCTTCTGTTTTTGTTGGATTTGCTGTTATTTCTCTATTATCAAATAATGTAATTACTCCACTTTTTGTTGTTATATCAAAACCAGATATACTTGCACCTTTTCCATCTGTTACTGTTTTATGTGTTAAACTTGTTATACTTGTTATTTCGTTTCCACTTGTATCTTTTATTGTTAAAAGTAATTCTGGTGTACTTTCATTTTGTGTATATGTAAATGTATTTTCAGATATATTTAAATACACATAATAATTCTTTGTTGCTTCATTTGTTTTATTATTAGCTACTAAAGTTGCTTTAGCATATGTACTTCCTGTTGCATTTCCTTTTCCACTTGCAAATGATGTTTGATCAGCATATACTGCAATATCATCACCTATTTCAAAAGTTAATAAATCCGATGTATATGTTGTTACATTTACATTTGTACTTGAACCACTATTACCAGATGCTTGAAAATAGGCATAGGTTGCACCGATTATTAATGAAAGTAATGCTACTATTGCTACCACACTTAATATTATTGCTTGCTTTTTATTTTCCATTATAAATCTTCTCCTTCTTCACAATATCACGCACGGATATTTTATTTTACATATACATTTTAACCGAAAAAAAAAGAAAAAAAAGCCCTATATTCGCATAAAAGCGCAATTTGACGCTTTTCCTCCACTGAAAAAGTAAATTTCACCTCTTTTTAGAGTTAATGTGGAAGTTGTAAATTGAATAATTTTTAGTATCAAAAAAGATGCTTATTCAGCATCTTCATTAGTTACTTCTTCTTCAACTTCTTCAACAATTTTTTGTGTATCAGTTGCTATATCATCATTATCCATAAGTTTTTCTTCTAATACTTCTTGAGCATCATCAGTTAAAATTGCTTTTTCAAGTTCTATATCAATATTGTTATATTGACTATAACCAGTACCAGCAGGTATTAGTTTACCAATAATAACATTTTCTTTTAGACCTTGAAGTCTATCAACTTTACCATGAATAGCAGCATCAGTTAAAACTCTAGTTGTTTCTTGGAATGATGCAGCAGATAAGAACGAGTCTGTTTCCAAAGATGATTTAGTAATACCAAGCATAATTGGATTACCTTTAGCAGGAGTTTTTCCAGCCATAATAACTGGTTTATTACCTTCTGTAAAGTCTCTTAGAGATACTGCAAGACCTTCAACAAAGTCTGAATCTCCGGCATCTGTTATTCTTACCTTATTTATCATACGTTTACAAATGATTTCAATGTGTTTATCTGAAATATCAACACCTTGTAATTTATAAACTTTTTGAACTTCTTTTAAGATATATTCTTGTGCAGTAAGTGGGTCAGTTACAGCAAGTAATTCTTTTGGTGAAATAACACCTTCAGTTAATTTATCTCCAGCTTCAACTTCATCACCAACAGCAACACGAAGTTTCATGTTGTAATTAGTTACGTGTTCATGGCATCCAGCTTCATTTTCAATAGTAATTGTATGTTTACCATTGTTTTCTTCAATACCAATAACTTTACCAGTTACCTCAGCAATTGTAGCCTTTCCTTTTGGAATACGTGCTTCAAACAACTCTTCAACTCTTGGTAGCCCTTGAGTAATATCATCACCAGATGCAACACCACCGGTATGGAATGTACGCATGGTAAGTTGTGTACCTGGTTCACCAATTGATTGAGCAGCCATAATACCAACAGCTTCGCCTTTTTCAACTAAGTTACCAGTTGCAAGGTTACGTCCATAACATTTTTGACATACCCCATTATTTGATTTACATGTTAGAACACTTCTAATTTCTACCCTTTTAATACCAGCCTTAGTAATTTTAACAACAGCATTTTCATTAATCATTTCACCAGCTTCCACAATAGTTTCTTTAGTTTCTGGATTAACAATTTTCTTAGATGCGTATCTACCTAAAATACGTTCAGCAAGTGGTTCAATAATTGAATTATCTTTTTCATTTAATAAGTCATATACTACAAGCCCTTGATGTGTACCACAATCAAATTCTTTAACGATTATATCTTGAGCAACATCAACAAGTCTTCTTGTTAAGTATCCTGAGTCTGCAGTTCTTAATGCAGTATCGGCATCACCCTTACGAGAACCATGTGTTGATAAGAAGAATTCAGACACAGAAAGACCTTCAATAAATGATGATGTAATTGGAATTTCTACAGTTGAACCATCTGGTTTTGCCATTAAACCACGCATACCAGCAAGTTGGGTAAAGTTTGAAATCTTACCACGAGCACCACTGTTCATCATCATGAATAATGGATTATCAAAGTCATTTTCACTTATTGCTTTAAGTTCGTTCTTAACATCATCAGTTGCTTTAGTCCAAACTTCAATAACACTTTGATATCTTTCCCCATCAGTAATTAAACCTCTTTGATATTGTTTATTAATTTTATCTACTTTAGCTTTAGCAGCTTCAATTATTTCACCCTTTTTTTCACTTCTTACAACATCCGCAATAGATACTGTAATACCAGCGATAGTTGAATATTTGAAACCTAAATTTTTTAATTTATCAAGCATAATAGATGTTTCAGTTGTTTTATATCTTTTAAATACTTGAGCAATTAATTGACCTAAAGTTTTTTGAACAAATGGAGTAACAAGTTCCATTTTAGCTATTTCTTCAGGTATGTTAGAACCCATTGGTAAGAAATACTTATCTGGTGTAATTCCTTCAATATTGGCTTTAGTACCTTCTTCTACATATGGGAATGTATCAGGTAATATTTCATTAAATTTAATTTTACCTACAGTAGTAACTAAGTATTTGTCTCTTTGTTCTTCAGTAAATAATTTATATTTAAATGAACTAACTGGAATAGCAATTCTTGTATGTAGAGTTATTTCTTTTCTTTCATATGCCATTAAAGCTTCATTAGGATTTTTATAAACATGTCCTTCATTAGGTTCTCCAGCATATTCAATAGTTAAATAACAATTACCTAGTACCATATCTTGGCTTGGTGTAACAATTGGTTTTCCATCTTTTGGATTTAGAATATTATTAGCACTAAGCATTAAGATTCTAGCTTCAGCTTTTGCTTCTTCAGAAAGTGGAATATGGATAGCCATTTGGTCACCATCGAAGTCAGCATTAAATCCTGCACAAACTAGTGGATGTAATCTAATAGCTTTACCACCAACAAGTACTGGTTCAAATGCTTGAATACCAAGTCTATGTAGTGTTGGAGCTCTGTTTAAAAGTACTGGATGTTCAGTAATTACATCTTCAACAATATCCCAGATTGATTCATCACGAGAATCAATTAATTTTTTAGCACCTTTAATATTATGAGCTAAACCTCTTTCAACAATACCATTAATTACATGCGGTTTAAATAACTCAATAGCCATTTCTTTTGGTAAACCACATTGGTGCATTTTAAGATTAGGTCCAACAACAATAACAGAACGACCAGAATAGTCAACTCTCTTACCTAATAAGTTTTGACGGAAACGTCCTTGTTTACCTTTTAACATACTAGATAAACTTTTAAGTGGTCTATTACTTGCTGCAGTAATACTTCTTCCCCTTCTACCATTATCAAATAATGAGTCAACAGCTTCTTGAAGCATACGTTTTTCATTTTGAACAATAATAGTTGGAGCACCAAGTTCTAGTAATTTCTTTAAACGATTATTTCTATTGATAATTCTACGATATAAATCATTTAAATCGCTAGTTGCAAATCTACCACCATCAAGTTGAATCATTGGTCTTAGTTCTGGTGGAATAACTGGTAACACATCAAGTACCATCCATTCAGGTTTATTACCAGATTCTTGGAAAGCAACTAAGCAATCAAGTCTCTTAACAAGACGGATTCTCTTTTGACCAGTTGTATTTTCAAGTTCGCGTCTTAAATCTTCAACTTCTTTATCAATATCAACTTGTTTTAATAATTCTTTAATAGCTTCAGCACCCATACCTACTTTAAAAGTATTTCCATACTTTTCATAATAAGCACGATATTCTTTATCAGATAAAGTTTGTTTAACTTCTAAAGGAGCTTTACCTGGATCAATTACTACGTAACTTACGAAATATAATACTTCTTCCAAATCTCTTGGAGACATATCTAGGACAAGTCCCATTTTAGAAGGAACACCTTTAAAGAACCAAATGTGAGAACAAGGAGCAGCAAGTTCAATGTGCCCCATTCTTTCTCTTCTTACCTTTGAACGAGTTACTTCAACTCCACAACGGTCACATATGATATTTTTATATCTTAATCTTTTATATTTACCACAAGAACATTCAAAGTCTTTAGTTGGTCCGAAAATCTTTTCACAGAATAAACCATCTCTTTCAGGTTTAAGGGTACGGTAATTAATAGTTTCAGGTTTTTTTACTTCACCATAAGACCATGCACGTATCTTTTCTGGTGATGCAATACTAACTTTAATACCTTTAAATTTACTAACATCTATCATTATTCTTCACCTTCCCCATCATTTAAAATATCTTCTTCGATATCTCCTGGAAATTCAAGACTATCTAAATCTTCATCTTCTTCAAATTCATCCTTGTATTCTTCTAGATTATCTTCAACAACTTCTTCATTATTAAGTTCATTTGTTGTAACATCTATTTCATCAATTCTAAATGCATCATTATCGTCTTCATCTTCTTCAATGTCTTTAAATTCTACAACATTATCATTATTATCAATAACTTGAACATCTAATCCTAATGCTTGGAATTCTTTAACTAAAACTCTGAATGATTCTGGTACACCAGCTTGATCAATTGTTTTACCTTTAACTAAAGATTCATAAACTTTAACACGACCTGTGATATCATCGGCTTTAACAGTTAAAATTTCTTGTAACACATGAGATGCACCATAAGCATATAATGCCCAAACTTCCATTTCTCCGAAACGTTGTCCACCAAATTGAGCTTTACCACCTAAAGGTTGTTGAGTAACAAGTGAATAAGGTCCTGTTGCTCTAGCATGTAATTTATCATCAACCATGTGATGTAGTTTAACCATATACATAACACCAACATTAATTCTATGGTCAAAAGCTTCTCCAGTACGTCCATCATGTAAAACAACTTTACCATCTGGTTCCATACCAGCTTCTTTCATTTCTTCAGAAATATCTTCCCAAGTTGCACTATCAAATACTGGAGTAGCATAATGAACACCTAACTTTTTACCAGCCATACCTAAATGTAATTCTAGAATTTGTCCGATATTCATACGAGATGGAACACCTAATGGATTAAGCATAACATCTACTGGTCTACCATCTGGTAAGTAAGGCATATCTTCTTCAGGAAGTACTAAAGAAATAACCCCTTTATTACCATGTCGTCCAGACATTTTATCTCCGACTTGAATTTTTCTCTTTTGAATAATATATACTCTTATAATTTTTGATACCCCTGCAGGTAGTTCATCACTATTTTCTTTAGTATAAACTTTAACATCATGAACTATACCACCAGCACCATGTTCAACACGTAGCGATGTATCTCTTACTTCACGAGTTTTTTCACCAAAAATTGCATGTAACAATTTTTCTTCACTAGTTAACTCTTGTACCCCTTTTGGAGTTACTTTACCAACTAGAATATCACCATCTCTAACTTCAGTACCAATTCTAACAATACCATGTTTATCTAGGTTCTTACGAGCATCTTCCCCAACATTTGGAATATCTCTTGTTATTTCTTCTGGTCCAAGTTTTGTATCACGACAATCAATATCGTAATGTGATATATGAAGTGATGTATAAACATCATCTTTTACTAATCTTTCGTTTAATATAACAGCATCTTCATAGTTATAACCTTCAAATGTCATGAACGCAACAGTTAGGTTTTTACCAAGAGCTAGTTCACCCATATCAGTAGATGGACCATCAGCAATAACTTGACCACGGCTTACAACATCTCCAGCTTTAACAATTGGATGATGGTTAATACAACTTGATGCATTACTTCTTTCATAGTTTGCTAAATGATATGTATCTTTACCACCAGCAGTTTTAACTATAATTTTTAAACCATCAGCGTATTCAACTACACCATCTGCTTTAGCAACAATAGTTGAACCTGAATCTCTTGCAGCAATACATTCTACACCTGTTCCAACAATTGGAGCTTCACAAGTAAGTAGAGGCACAGCTTGACGTTGCATGTTGGCACCCATCAAAGTTCTGTGGGCATCATCGAATTCTAGGAATGGAATACAACTTGTAGTAATAGCAACAACTTGACTTGGAGCAACATCGACATAATCGATTTTTTCTCTTTTTACATAAATTGTATCGCCATTATATCTAGCAACAACTTCATCATCAATAATTTTATTATTATCATCTAATTTAACAGCAGCTTGGCTAATAGCATGTCCTTTTTCTTCATCAGCAGTTAAATAACATACTTCATCAGTAACAACACCATTAACAACTTTATGGTATGGCGTCATAATAAATCCATATTCATTGATTTTAGCATAACCAGCAAGTGATGTAATTAGCCCGATATTTTGTCCTTCTGGTGATTCAATCGGACAAATACGACCATAATGTGATGCATTAACGTCACGAACATCCATACCTGCACGGTCACGAGATAAACCTCCAGGTCCAAGACTTGATAAACGTCTCTTGTCAGTAAGTTCTGCTATTGGGTTAATTTGGTCCATGAATTTTGATAATTGTGAAGAACCAAAGAATTCTTTTAAAGCCGCTGTAACTGGTCTAATATTAATTAATGTTTTTGGAGTTACAGTATCAAGTTCTTGAGTAGTCATTCTTTCACGAATAACTCTTTCCATTCTAGCCATACCAATTCTAAATTGATTTTGAATAAGTTCTCCAACTTGACGTACACGACGATTTCCTAAGTTATCTATTTCATCATCAAAACCAATACCTTTATGTAAACCTATATAATAATTAAGTGATGCATAAACATCTGGAATGGTTAAACGTCTAACATCAACACTTTGGTCTACACCAATAATATTAAATGTTTTCTTATTATCTTCTGGGTCAACAACTTTAACAGTTTGAACACTTTTATAATCATCTAACTCTTCATTAACTAAAATATCTTTAACATTTAAGCCTTTTTCAAAATAAGGTTTTAATTTTTCTAATAATTCTTTAGTTAAAACATCTCCAGATTTAGCAAGGGTTTTCTTACCAACAATTAAAGGTTCTGCTAATGTTAAACCTTCTAATCTATCTAACACATTTAATTTTTTATTAAATTTATAACGTCCAACTTTAGCTAAGTCATAGCGGAATCTATCAAAAAATCTTGTAATTAATTGGTTCTTTGAAGAATCAAGTGTTGCAGGTTCCCCTGGTCTTAATTTTTCATATATTTCAAGTAAAGCTTCATCAGTATTATTAGTAGAATCTTTTTCTAAGGTATTTTTAATATATTCATTATCACCAAAAACGCTTAAAATATCTTCATCACTAGATAAACCTAAAGCTCTTAAGAATGTTGTAACAGTTACTTTTCTAGTTCTATCAATTCTTACATATAAAACATCCCTAGCATCTGTTTCATATTCTAGCCAAGTTCCTTTATTAGGTATTAATTCTCCACCTAAAATGTGACGTCCATTTTTATCTATTTCTTTTTTGAAATATACACTTGGACTACGTACTAATTGTGATACAATTACACGTTCAGCCCCGTTAATAATAAATGTTCCTGCATCAGTCATTAAAGGCATATCCCCTAGGAATATTGTTTGTTCTTTAACTTCACCAGTTTCATGAATATAAAGACGTGCTTCAACCTTTAATGGAGCAGCATAGTTTACCATTCTTTCTTTTGCTTCTTTAATAGAGTATCTTGGTTCATCAAAATAATAATCACCAAATTCAAGTGAAATATTACCAGTAAAACTTTCTACTGGAAATAAGTCTTCAAATATCTCTTTGATACCTGTTTCTAAGAATTCTTTGTATGATTTTTTTTGAACTTCCAATAAATCATTCAACTCTAAAACGTTTTTCGTTTTCGAAAAACTTCTTCTTTCACGATAGTCACCAAATTTTTTAACTTTATAAGCCACGATATCACCCCATACACAATTTTTTTTAAGACTATTTTTTTCTTCGTTTTTATTAAAAAAATAAATACGCCACCAATATAAAATTGGTAAAGCCTAATTCTTAATTTGTCAATCTATTTTTGCTCTAAATACATAAAAACCTTTATTTTTTTCCATTATTTCAATATTATAAAGCTCTTCAAGCTCTTTTTTTATTGATTTAGCCCCTTGGTCTTTACTTATGACAAACCATAGCTCTCCATTATCTAAAAGATGATTCTTAGCTCCTTTCAAGATATTTAACACTGTTTCTTTACCAGCTCTAATCGGTGGATTAGTAATTATATAATCATATTTATTTTTTACACATTCATAAGCATTACTTTCGTAAGCTCTCCCCTTTACTTCATTTAACTTAATATTTCTCTCACTCAAATGAAGTGCTCTTTTATTTACATCAACTAACTCTATATCAACATTTAATATCTTACTTATAACTATACCTAGAAACCCATAACCACAACCAACATCTAACATCTTAAAATCTCTAACATCCCTTGTTGTATCCAAGAATGTTTCCACTAACAATTTAGATGCAAAATCTACTTTATTTTTAGAAAATACTCCATTATCACTAAAAAATTCAAAATGCACATCTTTATAATTATATGTTAGTTTTCTTAACTCACTTTTTAAATTTGGATTGTTTGTAAAATAATGTTCCAAAGGCACTTTCCCCTTTTCTCGATATGAAACTATTATACAACAAAAACTTGCACCTAGTCAACCTAAAAATGCAAGTTTTTAAAATTTCTTTTAAAGCCACAACTACAGTTTAATATTTAACTCTATTCAAGTTCCATATCACAGATATTACTATTTACATTAACACTTTTATTTACAAATATTTTTTTATTATTACTACACTCCAAAATATTAAATTTCTCTAAACTATACTTCTTAGCAATTTCTTTATCTTCTTTATCTTTAATACTTTCAAATTCTACATTTTTAACTAAATCTTCATATTTTATTCTCTCATCAATTAAAACATAACTTAATTCATAAATATTATCTTGGTCATATTTTATATTAATTGAACTTATTTTATAATAGTAATAATCTTTTTCTTTTACTAAATTACTTAATTTATTATCATTATTATTAATTATTTCAAAGCTATAACTATCATATAAACCACTTGGTATTAAAACTACATCCATAAGTTCTATAACACCATTTTGATACTCACTAACTCTTCCAATTACATCAATATAATCATATATTCTATACTTACTTAAATCATCTTTAGTTAAAACTTTAAGACTATTACTTAAATTAAAATTAACATACCCATTTAATACATCATCACTTTTAGTATATTCTGCCATTTCTATTACTTCATTACCACTTATTTTACTAACCTTACCATTTATTCTCACAAATTTATTTTTATATTCCTTAAAACTAGCTTTACTATCTTGTAAAAACTTATTTACACTTATTGTTTCAAGTAAATCATTACTACAAGCATAATTTTTATTATATCCATAATCTAAAATTAAATCTTTTTTACAATCATATACTCTATAAAATAAACTATTATATGTTTTTACATCTTTATTACTTTTTACTTGCAAACTAAATATTGGTACATATCTTAATTTATAAACTAATAATGTATCTAACCCTAAAGATACAACCAATATTATTAATGGCACTAATATTATTAAAAATATACTTCTTTTTTTCTTTAAACAAAAACTAATCATTATTAAAAGAATACCTATTATTAAACTAATTAATCTAAATATACTATAAACATTTATTATAAAAGGTACAATAACAAGTGTTAAGCCTAAACCTAATAACCAAATTAATCTTTTCTTCAATTTTACCACCTTAATAATATTATACACTAAAAAGGCATTAAAAAAAAGTTGAAATTAATCAACTTTTCAATTTTACTAATTTAAAGCGTCTTTTAATTTGCTTCCAGCTTTAAATGAAGCAACTGTCTTAGCAGGAATTTTAATAGCTTCTTTAGTTAATGGATTAATACCTTCTCTAGCAGCTCTTTTTTTAGCACTAAATGTACCGAAACCAACTAAAGCAACCTTTCCATCTTTTTTTAATCCAGCAGTAATACCTGCGATTGTAGCATCAAGAGCACGAGCAGCATCAGCTTTAGAAAGTCCAGCTTCTTTTGCAATTAATTCTACTAATTCTGTTTTAGACATAATTTATACCTCCCATTATCTAAACATATTTTGTAGGAACATTGTCCTTACATATTAAGACTACCAAAAAATCTAAGTAAAATCAATAACTAATTTAAAAAAAATGCTTTTTTTATTAATTTTTTCTTCATTTTTACTTATTTTTGACATTTCATGGGACAAAAGGCTGCCTTAAAAGCCCATTTTCAGTAACTTCTAAATACTTAACTATACATTTTACATCTGGTTTTATATATATAACATCTTTATTATTTACATCCATATAAGCTTTAACTTTTGTTTTTTTCATAATTAATTCTGCCAATCTTCTTTTCTTTCCTAAACTTACCTTTCCAACATAAACTAACTTATTCTTTACTTTTTTACCTAAAACTAAACTAATTACATAACTATTATCTTTATTAATATAACCAATTACTAAAAATTCTCCAACTTTATAGTTTTTAATCTTTAACCAATTATTACTTCTTTCATTAACTAAATATTTACTATCTATTTTTTTAGCAATAATTCCTTCCATATCTAACTTTTTTATTGCATCAAATAACTTAATACCTTCACCACTTACATAAGTACACTTAATAAAAACTTCATTATCTTCATACTTACTAAGTAACTTTTTTCTTTCTAACAAACTCAAATTAATTAAATCTTTATCTTCATATATTACATCAAAACACATAAATACCACAGGATTTGTCTTACTTAAAAACTCAATAGTTTTCTTATTTTTTAAATGAATTCTTTTTTGTAACTTAGAAAAAGATACTTTATTATTTTGAAGCATTATTATTTCTCCATCAAATATTACATTACAATCAACCATCTTACATAAAACACTCATTTCTGGAAACAAACCGGTTATATCTATTCCATATCTACTTTTAATTATAATTTTATCCTTACTTACAAAAACTAAAACCCTTATTCCATCATATTTCACTTCATATAAATAATCTTTACTATCAAATACTTCTTCAACTTCTCCAAAAAGCATTGGTCTTACATCTTTATTCCACAAACTCATTTTGTATCCTTCAAACTTTTTTCTAAAGCCTTCATTAAATCATTAATTTGTTTTTTATTACTTCTTTTAGTTTTTGCAATCTTTTTCCCATCTAACTTTTCATCAATAGCTTTCTTAATTCTATCTTGATATTCATCTTTATACTTATTTGGTTCAAAAACTCCTTCCATACTTTCAATTAATTTAATAGCCAAATCTAGTTCTTTACTTGTAATTTTAGTACTCATTTCTTTTTCAGGAATACGTACTTCTTCTTCAAAATATAAAGTTGTTAAAATAATTCCATTTTCCACCAACTTTAATATTCCATAATAAAATTTTGGCCCAATCACAGTCTTAACTAATGCTACTCGCTTAGTTTTCTTTAATGCTTCATAAAACAAATTATATGCTTTAGATTTACCTTCTGTATTTAAAAAATAACTTTTTTCAAAATACCAAGGAGGTACACTACCTTCCTTAATAAAAGATATTACCTCAATTTCTTTATCCCAATCTGGTTTTAAATTATCAAGTTCAGTTTTACTAAAAACTAAATAATTATCTTTTTCAAACTGATACCCTTTTACAATATCACTTTCTTTTAAATCTTTCTTACATTTTGGACAATATTTAATATATTTAACTCTACCTAAACACTTTTTATGTAATTGATTAAAAGAAGTATCATTATTTTTAATAATTGGATTTAACAAAACAGGAATATTTACCAAAGCAAAAGAAATATTAGAATGTATATTAGGCATAATCATCACCATTTCTAGTATTTCTAATATTTCTTGTTTTATGCAAGATTAACATATGATTTTTTCAGGAATACCAGAAGTTTGATGAGTATAGCTACCATTTGCTATAATAATATCATTTCCATGTAAGACGCCAAGAGAAGCTTCACTAACATAATACCCACCGCTATTTAATTTAAATATAACAGCTCCATTTATTTCTTTGCATTCTAGCCCATATTTTTCTTCCACATTATAATCACTATTTATCCATTCTCCCCAAGTCATTCCTTCAACGGCATTATATTCTGTACCATTAATTGTAAAAGGAATTATATTAACTTTATCAAAATAAACATAACATTTATCTGATGTATTTCCAGACATTACAACTTTATTATTTTCTGCATCCCAACTTAATGTTGAACCATTTTCACATTTTGACAATTCAGTATTAAAAATATAACCATCTGTTGGCCATCCACTTGCAGTTGTTTTTTCATATTCTCCACTTCCTGATGCTGTTTCTAACATCATTGATATAGTTTCATTATACTTTTTATTTTGTAAAACATTTTCTAAATCATTATTATTTTTATTAAAGTATACCAAAACACTTATTATAATAATGATAAATAAAATTCCTGATAACATAATTCTTTTCTTCATAACGCACCTCGCAACAACATATCTATTGTTAATAATATATTACAACACATATGTTCATAAGTCAACTTATTTGTTGTAATTAATGATATAAATAACATGGTGATAAAAATGTATTATACAGAAAGACTTAAATGGGTACGTGATTGTAAAAATATTACTCAAAAAGAAATTGCAGATTTTTTAAATATCAAACAACAACAATATGCAAGATACGAAAAAGGAGTTAATGCCATGCCAATTACATATTTAAAAGATATTTGCAAATATTTAGATGTATCAGCAGATTATATAATTGGTTTAACTGATGAAATGAACCCCTATCCAAAAGAAAAATGAGACGTTTTGTTCTCATTTTTTTATAAAGCTTTTATCTCCCTTTTAGTTTTATTTATCTTATTTTCAATATTTACTCTTTCTACAACAAATATCATTATAATAGCATTAACTGTAAATGAACCACCATAACTTAAGAATGGAAGTGGTACCCCAGTTAAAGGAATTAAAGCTAGAACCCCAAGTAAGTTAACTAAAATATGCAAAGTAAAATACCAAAATGTTCCGTACGCTAAAATTGAACATCGTAAGTTTTCACTTGTCTTAGCAATTTTTAATATTCTTGATAAAATATAAGCATAACCTAAAATAATGATTATTCCTGTCACAAGACCCAATTCTTCAACAATAATTGGAAATATAAAATCAGTGTGTGACTCTGGCAAATACAAATATTTTTGAGTAGAATTACCAAGACCTACACCAAATAAACCACCATTATTAATTGCAATAAATCCGTTACAAACCTGATAACCGGTAGTTTCAGTATATCTAGAACATGGATTTTTAAAATTAAGTCTGCCCTTTTGAATACTACTTAAAAAATCATTACCAGAATAAAGAAATCCAATCACTAACAAAATAACAACAACTGAAAAAATTTTAATAAACTTCATAATATTATTTTGAACAACAGGAATACTTATAAATGTCAAAAAAACAATACCTGCAATAATGGCAGCACTACCTAAATCCGGTTGCATGAAAACTAAACCAATCACTATTGCAGCAAAACCTAAAGGAACAAAATACGCATATATATTTTTAACTTTTTTTAAATTTAATCTATTATAATAAATAGCCATAAAAATAACTAATATTGATTTAGCAAACTCACTTGGTTGTATTTTAAAATATTTTAAATCAAACCAACTTTGAGCCCCACCAGCAATTTTACCTTTTACAAATAAAAGAGCCAAAGAACCAATAAGTAAGAAAACTAAAGGCCATGCTAATGCTCCATAATTTCTAGTTGGAAATCTTAACACTATTAAAAAACCTATCAAAAATGAAACAATAACAAATATTGCTTGTCTTATAAAAAAGTGATATGGTTGATATCCATAACGTACAACAGCAGTAATATTTGATGCACTATAAATCATAACTAAGCCAAAAAGTACAAATAATACAACCATTATAAATAAAGGAATATCCATCTTCGAAAATAACTTACGCATATTATCCACCTACATTAATATTACCATATTTATTAAAAAATTAAATAAATTTTTGAAAACTTGGGTTATTTTAATGTCAAAAAATCGTCATTTATAATAAATTATAGTAGATACAAAAAGGAGGTATATTATGTATTATTATGGAAATACCGGCTATTATGGCGGAGGATACGGTGCTCAAGGCGCTTGTGGAGCTCCTACATATGCTGGATACACTAGTGGTTATGGCATCGGTGCAGCTATTTGGATTGTATTATTCATTCTTTTAGTAATCATTTTAGGTGCTGGCTGGAGCTGGAACAACAATAACAACTAAATAGGTACTAAGTATAAAATTTTTAAAGGAAATGCCAAAAAACATTTCCTTTTATTTATTATGACTTAAATTAATTTCATTAATTGTAAATTCGCTAAAAAAGCGAAGATAAAAATATCTCCGCTTTATGGCTATAATAACTTTTTAATTTCAGAAGTTGATAAATGAGTTATTTTACTTATTTGTTCAAAAGAAAAATTTTCTTTCAACATATTCTTGGCGGTTTCTAGTTTTTCTTTTCTTTGACCTTCTCTTAATCCAAGGTCTTTGCCTTCAAGAATTCCATATTCTCTGCCACGAATTTCCGCTGACTCTTCCTTTAATTTATCTCTATCAAACAAATTCATAACTTCTGGGTCACTAACAAAGCTTTTTACAATATCTACCGTGCTCATAAAAATCTTATCTCCTTTCGCCATATTTAAAGCCTCTTCGTAAGTTTTACAATTCATAAATTTTAGCCACTTAATACATCTTGACTTATTTATAGAATACTCCATTTTATCAGAAATGTCAAGTCGAAGTAAAAGTATCTCCAAGCCATCTTTAAGAAGTAATTTATGGTTATTTTCATTAACAAGTTCATACTTGTTTATAAGTTTGTCATTTACTCCAACATAGTTACCAGACGTGATATTTAAACTAGTAACCTTTTGGCATTATCATAAGTTTCTTGTTTTTTCAGTTGATGAGAATAAAGCATCGATGCATAAGTTAAACTTTTCTTACACTCAGTAATACCAAAATTATTATACATTTCTAAATTTATTATTTCTCCATTTGATAAAACAACACAAATATCTAAGTAATAGTCATGTAGCTTAATATGGTCATTTTGTACATATCTCTGCGGTGTAATTAAAATATCCGTAACTCTTACCTCAGTATTTACAAACTCTAAATATGAATTTAAAAAGTCCAATGTAATTTCTTTATGACTAAAAACATGTTTAAACACTAAGTCATTAGTAAGCCATACAAATTCTTTTGTTTCTACCATGAAATCACCTCCTTTTGGTAAAAACGGTTTCTATCCTACCATAAAGTTAACGCATTCTATGTCGAATGCTGTCGACGACCTGCATTTTTTGATTTTTTTAGCATTTTTCTTTATTTTTTAACCATTTTTTGCAATTTTTTCAAAAATTTGGTATACTATGTTCCAGGTGAAGGAATATGAAATTACCAAACATAACAATTTTAGATGAAAAACATAAAATTTTGCATCAAGTAAGTAAAGAAGTAACATTTCCTGTAAGTGTGGAAGATAGAAAGCTTGCTGAAGATACAATTAAGTACTTAGAAATGAGCCAAGATGATAAAATAGCTGAAAAATACAATTTAAGAGCCGGAATGGGTATGGCCTTTGTTCAACTTGGACATTTAAAAAGAATATTTGTAATAGCCAACGAACTTGAAGAAAAAGGAACATTTGAAGAATATATCATAATTAACCCTAAAATAATTAGTCAAAGTGAAGAACTAATTTATGTCGGTGAAGGTGAAGGATGTTTAAGTGTTAATCGTGAAGTTGAAGGAATAGTTCCTAGACATGCTAGAATAACAATTGAATATTATGATTATGAAGGAAACAAAAAAACAATGCGAGCTCGTGAAGATTTAGCAGTTGCATTCCAACATGAAATTGACCATTTAAATGGCATATTATTCGTAGATAAAATTGATGTTAAAAATCCTTATAAAGATGCTAATAAAATGAGAGAAATCTAAAAAAGAAACGTTCAAAATTTTACATTTGAATGTTTTTTATTTTAAAAACAACATAATAATAGCAAATTTACAGATTTTATTTGACAACAAGCATACATTTATTATATAATACACTTGCAAGTTATTTAGGCAGAGTTATACCTAAAAATAATGTGTTTGAACCAATATGGAATAAAGTATCTGGGGCTGCCTTGGAGAAATTATTCAAACTCCCTATTTATTAGTTATAGCACAAATTAAATATTTTGCAAATAAAATGAAAGGAGATTTTATGGCAAGATATACGGGACCAGCTTATAAGAAATCAAGAAGACTTGGTTTTTCTACATTAGAAAATGGCAAAGAATTAGCAAAAAGACCTTATGCACCAGGAGCTCATGGACAAGATCGTCGTCGTAAACTTAGTGAATATGGTATCCAAATGCAAGAAAAACAAAAAGTAAGAATTCTTTATGGACTTAATGAAAAACAATTCCACAAAGTATTTCTAAAAGCTTCAAAGATGCATGGTATCGCTGGGGAAAACTTACTTATCCTTCTTGAATCTAGACTTGATAACATGGTTTATCGTCTAGGTATGGCTAGAACTAGAAGAAGTGCTCGTCAAATTGTTAATCATGGACATATTTTAGTAAATGGTAAAAAGGTAGATATTCCTTCATACACTACTAAAGTTGGTGACATCATTTCAGTTAAAGAAAACTCAATGAACCATCCAGCAATCCTTGATGCAATTGAACAAAAGAGAACTGTTCCAGCTTTTCTAGAAATGGATGAAAAGAAATTATCTGGTAAATTTGTAAGACTTCCAGAAAGAAGTGAATTAAATCCAGAAATCAATGAACAATTAATCGTTGAATTCTATAACAGATAATACTAAAAAAAGCCAAAAGGTTATTATTCCTTTTGGTTTTCTTTTGGTAAAAACACACTAATTTGCATATTATCTAAATCATATAAACTAATTAAATTTCTTAAATCTTCTATAGTTTCATTTTCTAATATTTCTTTTAAATTAGTAACAACTCCCCCATTATTTAAAACATCATCTTGAATTCTATAACTAACATTTTCTAAATCTTCAAAATCCAAAATTAATGTTGCAATTGTAGCATTCTTTTTTCTTTTAAAATCTATTTCACTAACTACTAAATTCTTTAACTTTTCTTTAACTCTTTTTATTACTTCTTCTTTAAAGTTAGTTGTGGCACTAATTTGAATTACAAAAGCATCATCATACAAATCATTAGAAATACTCATATTTTGAATTAAACCTTTTTCCATAAGTTCATCTTTAAAATCTGAAGTTGCCCCAAAATTAATATTAAAAATTAAATTAGTAAGTATTTTTAATTCTAATTTAGAATAATTTTTAAACCTTCCAATATCCATTTTACAAGAAAATTTTATTCTTGGATAAGTTAAATTAATATATTCTTCCTTATATTTAGTAGTAACTTTTCTAGGTTCATTTTCTTTTATAACAACTGGATTTAAATATTCTTTAAAATCCTTCTTAGACAAATTATTTTCTACAATACTTGCCATTTCATATGGATTAAAATTACCAGTTATAGTTAAAAACATATTATTTGGATGATAAAAAGCATCATAAACCAATTTCACATCATCCAAACTTATACTATTTACATCCTCTGGAGTACCTGTAATAGTATATCTATACTTAGATTTTTGCAAAGTATTTGCTAACGTATGAAAAAACACAATACTATATGCATCATCAAGTCCCATATTAGCTTCTTCAACAATTATTCCTTTTTCTTTAGCAACACTTTTCTTTGTAAAATAAGGATTATAAACAAAATCTAGTAATTGTTCCATATTTTCTTTTTTATTACTTGTAGCAAAAACAATATAACTTGTATAATCAAAAGTTGTAAAAGCATTAGCATCGCCCCCTAGGGAATAAAACTTATCATGAGCAGTTGTATCTTCATCAATATTAAATTTAATATGTTCTAAAAAATGTGCTAAACCATCTGGTACTTCATAAACTTTTTTACCAATTTTAAACTTAGTATGTACCGAACCATATTTAACAGATAAAGCAGCATACATACTACTAACTTTTTCATTCACCCACATATAAATTGGAAGACCACATTTAGTTTTATAAACATATATTTTCTCATTTAATCCTTTTAATTCTAATTCTTCCATCTAAATTATCTCCCTTCTAAAGTAAATATTGTATTTAACTTAACTTTCTTAGAAACATTTACTATATCTTCTTTAGTTAACTTTTTAAAATATTCTTTTCTTTCTTCTATTGAAGGTAATTTATCATATATATTAAAAACATAATTATTTAAAATAGCAATATTATTATCTAAAGACATATCTAATGAAATAACCATATTATTTATTGCATCCCTAACTTCTTCTTCACTAAAGTTTCCATTTTGCATACTTTTTAATTCTTTTTTAACTAAACTAATTGCTTTTTTAACATTACAATTATCTAAAGATATTTGTACCATTAATAATTTATCATATTTTAAATACATACTATTAATTGCATAACATAAACTATTTTCTTCTCTAATACTCTTATATAACTTTGAAGTAAGTCCTCCACTACCATACAAATAATTAAAGCAATTCAAAGTTATATTTTTTTCTAATTCACTTAAGTTCTTCAAATTAAATAACATAACTAAATTAGTTTGAATATTATCACTTTTCATAGTTTTTTCTTTTACTTTCTTAGTCTCTTTATTATCAACCATTACTTCAAAATTGTCACTAACAATATATCTATTTTTAAAATATTTCTTTATTAAACTAGCAACATTATCCATATCTAAATTACCAATTAAAAATACATCTACTTTAAAATTCTTTCTTAAGCTTTTATAAGCATTATAAAGTTTTGCTGGTGTAATATTTTCTAATTCTTCAATTGTCCCAAGTATTTCATAAGAGGTTGGACTATTACTATCCATAGTTTTAATAGCTTCTTTAATACTTTGTTTAACAGGATTTTCTTTTAAAGAATTTATTTCTCTTCTTAATCTTTCTTTAACAATATTAAATGTTTTTAAATCAAATTCATCATTACATACATTTGGATTTAGAATCACCTCAAACAAAGTCTTTATTACATCTTCGATATAACCTTCGTCCTCTATATACTCCGGATTTATAAAATCTAGAGAAACATGTAAATCAATTACATTACCAACTCTCATAGTTGATGCATAAATAACTATCTTATAAAGTTCTTCAAATCTTGTAATTAAGTCTTTTTTTCTAGGATACTTCTTACACCCTTCACTTAACATATCAGCTAAAAAAGAATATGTTCCTATTTCTTCTTTTTTCAAAACATTTTTAAATATAACTTCTAAATGACTAGTTTTAAATCTATCTGTTTTAATAGTATAAATATTAAAAGAATTACAATTATATGTTTTATATTTCATTTCACACCTCGATACTAGTATGCTTACTTTTTAAAATTTTATTATATTCTTTTAAAGTATAATCATCAGTCATACCTGCTATATAATCTATTACAATTCGCTCATTACTATTATTTTTATATTCATCACTCATATTTGATAAATAAGATTTAATTATATTACTATCTTTATTATTAGTTTTTAAATCATTTAAGTAAGTATTATACAAAGTATTAATCATTACATGTAGTAAATTTTTTTCCTCTTTAGTATATGCATTATTATAAATGTTTTCATAGTTAAAATTCTTTAGATTTTTAATTGCTTCATAAACTTTATTACTTAATTTAATATAATTTTTATCTTTACTTTCATTTATTACATCAAGAATTATACTATTAACTATTTCTTTATTACTTTTACCTAGTACATCAGTTACACTTTTTGGAACATCTTCCCAGGTTAATAAATTCATTCTAACAGCATCATCTATATCACGACCTAAATAAGCTATCAAATCACTAATTCTTACTACACAACCTTCTAAAGTCATTGGAATTAACCTTTTACATTCATCCTTATCTTTATAAGTATTTTCATATTCAGCTAAAAATTCTTCCTTTGTTTTATTAACTGGTTTATATAAACCTTGCACAAGTTCTCCATTATGGCATAAAATAGCATCTAATGTTTGTAAAGTAATATTTTTACCCTTACCATAATTTTCTATATTCATTAAAAGTCTAACACTATGAACATTATGATTAAAATAACCACATCCCGCCTTAAGACTTATTTCATTTAAAATTGCCTCACCTACATGACCAAAAGGAGTATGTCCTAAATCATGCCCTAAAGCTCCAGCTTCAATTAAATCTTCATTTAACCCTAAAGCCCTTCCAATCGTTCTAGCAATTTTACTTACATATAAAACATGTATCATTCTTTTGGTTAAATGATCATTTTCTTTAAAAGAAAAAACTTGTGTTTTATCCATATATCTTTGAAATGCTAAAGAATATAAAATTCTATCAACATCCCTTGAAAAAGGGGCTCTGAAATCACTTTCATTTTTTTCTAAATATATTGCATCTTCATTTTTACAAAACATATTTTTACCTCCATTTATATCATATCAATTTTTATTAATTTTTTCAATAAAACCACAATGCTTACATAACTCTTCTTCTAATTTTTTATTCTTAAAACCTTCCACCATTTTTAAAGCTCTCTTACTATTTAAAATACTATCCAAACTACTTTCAAATATATTACCTAATTTTATAGAACCATTACCATCTAAACAACAAGGAACAACACTTCCATCTACTAATATTCCTACATGGTCCCTTATTCCATAACATTTACCACTAGTTTTATAAATATTATTATTTACATCTGGCCACTCAAATTCCTCATCTATATCTACAAAAATATTTTCTTCTAGTTTTCTACTTTTATCAATTTCAACATTATATTTTTCTTCTAATTTTTCAATTATTTTCTTATTACTACCTAACCACAATCTATAATTTACATAAGTATTTTTCTTTAAAATATCACTAAAAGAAAATATTTTTTTAATATAATTATCTATATTACCAACCCCACTATGTAAAGAAATATTTATTTGACGAATATTTTTATTATTAATTATTTTATCTATAAAATATCCATTTGTTGTAATATTTACATAAAAATCCTTACTAGCTTCATTAATAAATTCATTTATTAATGGATGTGTTAATGGTTCTCCGAGCACATGAAAATAAAGGTACTTTGTATGTCCCTTTAATTTACTTAAAATAATTTTAAATTCATTCATACTCATATACTTAGCTTTTCTTTTATTATGTATACAAAAAGAACAATTTAAATTACAATTATTAGTTATTTCAATATAAACTTTTTTTAAACTCATAAGAAAAATAAGATATCTATCTTCTCCAACAAATTATCATCAATTATTTCAGCTACTCTTAATAATTTAATTATTAAACCAATAACAAAATATACACTTGCTAAGCAAAGAATAAGTCCAACAACACCTTTTATTTTAAATAAAACTTCAATAATTAAAACAATTAAACTAATACATAACGTAATAAAATAAAATCTTGCACTATGTTTCATAAATAAACTTCCTTTCGTTTACTTACTATTTTAACCTAATTTATCCCCATTAGCAATCTTTTTTTGTGGAGTTATTAAAACTACTCCTCCATCACTATATGTTCCAAGTACTAAAACTTCACTCATAAAGTCTGCAACTTGTCTTGGTGGAAAATTAACTACAGCCATAATTTGCATGCCAATTAAATCTTCTTTTTTATATTGTTCAGTAATTTGTGCTGATGATTTTTTTATACCTAACTCATTTCCAAAATCAATTGTTAACTTATAAGCTGGTCTTTTTGCTTTAGGAAAATCTTCAACATTTATAATCGTTCCTACTCTAATATCTAATTTTACAAAATCTTCTATACTTGCCATAAAACCTCCAAAAAAATAGAGCTAAGCTCTATTTAATTTCATATACTTCTCCATTTAAATTATCTATTTTACTTTCTTCTTCTGTTTTTAATGAAGGAAGTTCAACTTCTTCATCTTCATCGTCTATAATAGAAAACATCTTATTATTAGTTGGTTTAACTTCTTCTTTTTCTATTTTTGTAGTACTTTTTTCTTCATTATTACTTACTATATTTTCTTCCTTCTTATCAACAAACACTGAGCTAAATATTTGTGGACTAGGTTTAAATATAGGTTTTTCTTCCTTTACTTCAGGAATATCAATACTATTAAATTCATTTTTAATACTTTCAAGAGAACTTAAATCATTTTCTAACTTTTTATCTTCTTCATTATTATCAAAAATTGGTTTAACTTCTTCCTTAGGAAGTTCATCAATACTAATTGGATTTTTTTCTTCATCAGTATCTTTGAAAATCGGTTTAACCTCTTCTTTTACTTGTGGTAACTCAATTTCTTCACTTTCTTCTTTTTCTTCAGGAACAAACTCAGTAACAGTTACTTCATTATTTACTTCAGGAACATTTTCTTTAACCACTTCTTTAGTAACTTCCACCTTTTCAGGTTTTTCTTCCACTTTCTTAAAAGCATCCAATTCAATTTTTTGTAATCTTTTAGTTTCTTCTAACTTTTGGTCTTTCTTTCCAAAGAAATAAACTAACACAAAAGCAATAATTAAAACCACTAATGCAATAACTAAAATCAAAGTAAAATTATCATTTTGATATAATCCATATATGAAATCTTTCATAATATAATACACCTCTTTATTCTTATATATTAAATATTACCAAAATATATTAAAAATGTAAATATATTTTCTAAAACTTTTAAAAAAATAGACTTAATTTTACTTAAATCTATTCATTTGTTGCATAACTTGCTTTACTTGTTTTTGACTTGGCTTTCTTCCCATTGAAGACATCATTGCTTCAATCATCTTTTCATTTATTGGTGGATTTTTTTCTAAAGTTTTTTTCATTAAAGCTCTAGCTACAAAAAATCCAATTACAAGTCCAATAACAATACCAATTACTAAATATAATATTAATTTACCCATAAAATTATCTCCTTTATATATCTATTTTACTATAAATAAATAAGTTCTTCAAGCCAGAAATAGTCTTTATTTTGAAAATCACAAGCAAAAGCTTCTGTTATTGGCAAAAATTTCTTTATATCTCTATTAATTATATTAGTTTTAAGTAAGATATGACTATTTTTAACAGTTATTGTTGTTTCTTCCTTACGATATTTATTTACTACTTTATGAATATCTCCAGTTTTCATATAAAAATCATTATCTTTATTAAGTTCATATATTAATTTATTATATTTTAACTTATCTATTGGTACAATTATTTGGTCAAGTAAATCTTTTCCTATCCCAATACTTGTTTTATCAAGTAGATAAATATCTTCTAAAGATTTAAATAAATTATATGGACTATCCTTAAGAAGTATCCCCATTTCTTTGTTAATTCTAAAAATATAAAAAGTCCTCATGTTATCACCCAAAACTATAATAACACAAAGACTTCGATTAATTTGTCAGATTATGTCGATAATATCATCTTTTTTTAAAATATTTGCAATATGTTCTAAAATTGTTGTTTTATCTATCTTTAAATATTTAACAATATCTTCAGTTTTACCACTCATTCCAAACTTATTAACTCCAAAGATATATTCTGGTTTACTAGCAAATCTATTCCAAATCAAACTTGAACCAGCCTCAATTACAAATGTTGGTACATCTTTTGGTAATAATTGTTCTTCATACTTAGGATTTTGTTTTAAGAATAATTCCATACTTGGCATTGAAACTACTCTAGTATCTATACCCATTGTAAATAATTCACGAGATATATCCATCGCCATTTCTAGTTCTTGACCAGTAGCAATAATAATTCCATCTAAATGATACTTTTCTTTTCGAACCATATAAGCTCCATATTTAACAAACTTAGCATTTGTATTTTTTTGTTTACTTCTCTCTTCTTTACTTATAACTAATGCTGTTGGGCAATTATTTTTCAAAATATATTCCCAAGAACCCATTATTTCATTTATATCTGCTGGTCTAAATGTTATAAAGTTAGGTATAGTTCTAAGCATAGAGAGTTGTTCAACAGGTTCATGTGTTGGACCATCTTGACCAACATACACAGAATCATGAGTAAAAATATAAGTAACAGGTAAATTCATTAAAGCAGACATTCTTATCGCAGGTTTCAAATAATCACTAAAAGATAAAAATGTTGAACCAAAAACTTTTAAATTAGATAAAGCCATACCATTTAATATTGCTCCCATTGCATGTTCTCTAACCCCAAAATAAATATTTTTACCAACTGGGTTTTCTTCACTTTGAATAGTTGATTTATCTAAATTAGTTTTACAAGATGATGAAAGGTCTGCAGAACCACCTAGGAAAAATGGACTTTTCGGTGATATAAAATTCATAATCTTATGATTTGACTCTCTTAAAGTTTCCCTATACTCATCACTTATTTTAAATTTAGTATCATCAAAATCAATTACAAAAGCATTTCTTTCTAATAAATTTACTAAAGCATGTAAATTACTATTTTCTTCTTTTATATTAGTATATTCTTCTTGCCATTCTAAATATTTTTTAGAAACTCTCTTATTAACATAGTTTTGTAAATAATCTAAAACTTCTTTACTTACTTCAAATGCCTCATTAGTTATTTTATATTTATTTCTTATATTAGCTAAATCTTCACTATCTAAAGGTTTACCATGAACAGTATTTGTTCCTTCCAACTTAGAATCTTTGCCAATAGTAGTATTACAAATAATAATTGATGGTCTACTAGACTTCTTAGCTTGTTTTATAGCTTTAGATATTTCTTTATAATCTCCTCCATTTTTAACATTTATAATATTAAAGTCCAAAGCTTCAAAACGAATTTCAATATCTTCTGTAAATGTTTTTTTAGTATCACTATCTAATGAAATATTATTTTTATCATATAAAAGTATTAATTTATTTAAATTTTGAGTACTTGCAAAACTTAAAGCTTCGTAACTAACTCCTTCCATTAAGTCACCATCACCACATAAACAATATGTATAGTAATCAATTAAACTAGAGTTTTTATCTTCAATTTTTACAATTGAATTTAAATATCTTTCTGAAAGAGCCATTCCAACAGCCATACCTACCCCTTGACCTAAAGGACCAGTTGACACATCTACCCCTGGAGTAACTTTAACCTCAGGATGTCCCGGCGTTAAGCTACTAATTTGTCGAAAATGTTTAAGTTCTTCAACCTCAATATTATATCCCATATGATAAAGACAAGAATATAACAAAGCAGAACCATGACCTGCAGACATAACAAATCTATCTCTATTTATCCAATTAGGATTACTTGGAATTACATCTAAATGTTCTTTATATAAAGCATAGATAATCGGTGCAGCTCCTAAAACTATCCCAGGATGCCCACTTCCAGCCTTATTTATCATATCTAATGCTAACATTTTAATACTATTAATAGCTAAATAATCCATCTTACTCATTTTTACCACTCCTCGTATGATAATAAAATCATATCATAAAATAATAAAAAATGCAAAATAAAAAGAACCGTCGTCACGATTCTTGTATGGAGCAGTCCGTCACATACCCCCAAGTGGCACTCAACACACCAACTTGCACAAATTCTGACCGTTAATCGCTTAACTATCGTATAAAAATGCTCTACCATCTTTCCTAATGACTTAATATTAGCATATTTTTTAGTGCGTGTCAATGGCTTTTGAAAAATCTTTTATAATTATTTTTTTAAAATATTTATAAATAGATTTCAATAATTTATTTTTCTTATAAAATCCACTATTTTTAACAATTCTTTCAAAAAATAATTTATATAACAATTCATTAATATGTTCTTTTACTTCTTCACTAGTAACCAAAACATTAAACATATATAATGCATAAGTAAGTTGTCTTATAGTAGAATTTGAAATTTTAGTATCATAAGTTTTTTTGTCTATTTTACAACTACGCAAATAATCTAAAACATCTGGATTAATTACATAATTATCAATAGTTTCATTTAAATTAGCTAATATCTTATTATTATGATAAACTCTATTTCTTAATGTAACAATTTCCTTTAACAAGCTAATATATTTTTTATCTTCTTTTATTCCAGCAAACTTAATAAAAAACTCATAAAATTCAATTAATTTACCAAATGGTAACACATCTAATAATTCTTCTATAGATATATTTTTATTTAAATTTTTAGTATATTTATTTTTAGTTTCTTTATTTAAATATTTTTTTATTACATCATTGTCTTTACTAGTTATTAAATTAATAATTCTAAACTTCAAATAATGTTCTATATCACTAATAATATCATAAAGTAAAAGTCTTAATTCAAAATCTATTATTGCTAAATCTTTTAAATATGCAAAATCTAAATCAATATATTTATTTACATACTTACCATCAATATAATATTTTTCAAACAAATTTTTATATAAACATATATTTCTATAATTATTATTTTGCTCTAAATATTTTATTGCTTCTTTTTCACTCATTTTTTTAAACTTAACATTTTCATTTTTTAATTCTTCTAACATTATGCCTCCTAAAGTTTAATATCTATTATAACATGCTATATACCCATTGTCTATCCTAGAATAAAATATTGTTTATTTTTATTTTATGTGATAATATATTGTTATGTCCTCGTAGTTTAGTTGGATAAAACAAGCCCCTCCTAAGGGTTAGAGCGCGAGTTCGACTCTCGCCGAGGACACCATAAAAAAAATTAATCCCGCGCTTGCGGGATTTTTATAATTCTAATTTTATTCACTAATTGCTACTACATTATTACTCGAGGTATTCTCTAAATTACTAAACCTAACATTAGCAAGTAATATCATTCCTATTATAGCTAAATAGAAAAATAATACTCCACTATACTTTTTTAAAACATCTAACATATCCATTACCTCGTCTTTCTGATATTATTCTAATACATATATTTGTTCGCGTCAACAAAATAAATAACATTTGTTTGACTTTTTACAAATTATAGTGTAAAATAATATTTAGAAAAGGAGATTATTATGGAAGATAAAAAAGAACTAACAAAAAGACAAGAAGATGTGTTAAGCTACATAAAAAAATTTATTGCAGAGCATGGCTATCCACCAGCTGTAAGAGAAATTTGTTCAGGAATGGGATTAAATAGTCCAGCTACTGTATTTGTGCATATTAAAAACCTTCAAAAAATGGGATACATCAGACAAGAAAGTAATAAATTTAGAACAATTGAATTACTTGTAGACAATGAATATTTAGACAAAAAAGAAGATGTTGTAAAAGTTCCTCTACTTGGAAAAATAACTGCTGGAAGTCCTATCACAGCTATTGAACAACCTGATGAATTCTTTGATTTACCTGCAGCATTAATGCCAAAACATGGTGAAGTATTTACCCTTCATGTAAGTGGTGAGTCAATGATTAATCGTGGTATACTTGATAATGATTATGTTATTGTAAAAAGACAACAAAATGCTAAAAATGGTGATATAGTTGTAGCAATGACAGATGAAAATGAAGTAACATTAAAAACATTCTACAAAGAAAGTGACCACATAAGATTACAACCAGAAAACGATACAATGGCTCCATTAATATTTAAAAACATCACTATTCTTGGAATAGCAATTGGTCTTTATAGAAAGATATAACAACAAAAAGTCTGATAACCACTATCAGACTTTTATATTACTAACAAACTCAATTGTATATATTTAGTTTATTCTCACAGGGTCACTCATACTTCCTGACCCTGATATATATTTTACCGAAGACAAAAGATTGAAGGACGGGCGCACCGCAAGGCTAACAGGCACATAGCCGCTGTAGTAGACATAGCCAGCGCTATTCACAAGGAACGCAAGATACGTATAGCCGGAATTGCGCGAAATGGTCCATTCTGTAGAACCCAAATATAACCAATTTGTACTCGTTGCTGCTCTATAGTCTTTTGTTGCATCACTATCATAACCAACTAGTGTCCATGCACTTGGACTTGCACCATAATAATAATCTGACACATACATTAATCCTATTTTTTTATCTACTGTTGTTGTTGATGCACTACTTCCTACTTCATATTGATATGCTGTGGCTGGTACTGAAAAAGATATATTTGCCTCATCCCCACCTCCGACTTTCCATGTCGTTGTCGCTATTTTTTCTGCTAATGTTCCTAAACTTGTTAAATATTCTCCATTTAGGTATGTATTTAAACTTGAACTTGACCAGTTGTTAACTTGTGATGTATGCCATGGTTGGTCACCAACTGATTTTGCCCTTATTACTTTTGCTTGGTCTCCGAATACCCCTATTATTCTAAATAAGTTTGCATCTGGACATGTTGTTGCTTCACTTCCAAAACATACATAATTATTTGGATTAGCTCCTGCATACCTATAGCTGTTATCTCCTGCTCCATTGGTTAATGCAGAATTGTGAATATAGATATTTGAGACACTTGGCCCTTGGTCTCCAAAATTTTTAACACATGTTGCTAAATCCGTTCCACTTGTACAATAAGCTGCTATTGAAGGTATCCATATATCAAAATACACATAACATTTATCTGACACATTCCCTGTTACGATAACTTTTTTATTTATGTCATCCCAATTTATTTCTCCACCATTTTCACATCTGGATAATTCCGTATTAAACTTATATCCTTCTGTTGGCCAACTACTCCGTGTTACTGTTTTATAATCGCCTGCTCCTGCTGTTTGTTCTAAATTCATTGATATTCCTTTAGTTATCTTAGTTTGATTATTAACACTATCATCAATATAAGTATTTGTAGTTTTAAAATAATTAAAACTTGTAATAAGTACAACCAATAAAACTAAAGTAATTATTAAAAATATAATATATTTCTTCTTCATTTGACACCATCTCCATAACAATATCACGCACGGATATTTTATTTTACATATCCATTTTAACCGAAAAA
>OCQB01000821.1_pt1 | contig 29327 bp, 25 predicted proteins | sample 1538631 | NCBI WGS metagenome assembly OCQB01 (sample SAMN04571713, study PRJEB22368) | human gut metagenome | biome: human gut; material: stool | host: Homo sapiens | place: Luxembourg | collected 2012-10-19
CCATCCCCGCAGGCGAGACGACCTGGGGCGCGGTGTTCATCGCAAACGGCCTGCAGCTCATCATCGCGGTGCTGCTCATCGTGCTCGGCGCGACCATCGTCGTGAACTCGATGAGAAGCTACGTCGCCAGCAAGCACAACAGCGAGGGCAAGGTTTAATTTTGAAAAATGTGCAAAAAAGGAGGCTTCCCGTCTGATAGTTCCCACAGGTACATTTTCTGAACCATGTGAAATGTCAGGCACACAGGCGGACAGCGGAAGCTGTCCGCCTGTTGTGTTTTATGCCAGCAGTCACTTGATTTCCTCAATATCTGTAATCTGCTTTGTGATATGCGGTGCGTGTTCTCCCTCCTGCATAGGACTGTCCACTCTGCCGATGTCCCGGTACACGATCTTGACACTCTGTCCCGCAGAGCGGGAATACTTTTGGCTCCGCTCGCCCACTTCAATCCGCTGGATGAAGAGCCGCAGCAGCTCCGGCGTCAGTTCGTCGATGGTGGTGTACCGCTTGGCCTTCTCAATGAAGGCGTCCACATTGGCGGCTGAGGCTTTCAGTTTCTCCAACTGTTCCTCCTTGGCTGGAATGTCGGCAGACAGACTTTTTTGCTCGGCGTTGTAGTCTGCGGAGAGCATGCGGAACTGTTCATCGCTCACCCGCCCCAGGACATTGTCCTCATAGAGCCGTTTGAACAGCGCGGACAACTCATCGTACCTCCGATGCATGGAATCCAGATCCTTCTGCAGACGGTTGATCTCCCGGCGCAGTTCTGCGGTATTCCGTTGGTTGATGTACTGGGCGAACTGCCGCTCCTTCATCCGTGCGAAGTGGGTGACCCTGCGCAGGTCATCCAGCACAATGGCTTTCAGGTCCATCTCCCGGATCTGGTGGGGTGAACAGGCGGTTTTCCCGCGCTTGCCGTAGGTGGAGCACCGGAAATAATACTGATCCTCCCGCATCTTTTCCGTCCGGCAGAGCACCATGTATTTGCCGCAGTCGGCACAGTAGACCAATCCAGAGAACAGATTCGGCTCCTCCATGTGCTTGGGCGGCCGCCGCTTGTGCGCCCGCACATCCTGCACGATCTCCCAGACCTCCATGGAGATAAGCGGCTCATGGGTGTTCTCCACAAGGATCTGCTCACTCTCCGGTTTCTGGATCTGCTTTTTGTTTTTGTAGGAGAGCGTTGTTTTCTTCATGTTGAGCGTGTGTCCGATGTAGACCTTGTTTTCCAGGATCTTAGCCACGGTTTTACCAGACCAGGTGTAGGGACGGGTGGTATCCAGATTGGTGCAGGCGGCTCCGGTAGTCTGGTAGTACTGGTTGGTCGGATTCAGCACCTGCTCTCGGGTCAGGATTCTGGCGATCTGGTTTGGCCCTTTCCCCGCTGCACACAGGTCAAAGATCTGACGCACAATGGGGGCAGTTTCTTCATCGGGGATAATCTCCTTGGAGTCCTTGTCCTTTTTCTTGTAGCCCAGCCGTTCCCCGCGCTCCGCCTGCATCTTCTTGATGGCGCGTACTTTCTTACTGGTGTCCTTGGCGTGGAGTTCGTTGGCCCAGTTACGGATAGGATTAAAGTCGTTGCTGCTCTCCACCAGGGAATCCACGCCATCATTGACCGCGATAAAGCGGACACCCTTTTCCGGAAAGTAGATCTCCGTGTACTGTCCCACTCGAAGGTATTCTCGTCCCAGGCGGCTGAGATCCTTGACGATGATGGTCTCCACCTCGTCCCGTTCCACCATTTCTATGATTTTCTTCCAGGCCGGACGGTCAAAGTTTGTACCGGAGTAGCCATCGTCCGCCAGGAACAGCGTGTTTTCAAACCCATGATCCGCCGCGTACTGTTCCAAGAAGAGTTTTTGGTTGTGGATGGAGTTGGACTCTTTCTGCCTGTCGTCCCTCTGCCGCTCATCCTCCTGACTGAGTCTGCCGTATAAAATATTGTATTTTTGGCTTGCCATATCTCTGTAACCTCCTTTTACTGGGGCAAGCCGGTATGGGGTACGAACAGTATACCCCACCGGCCTGCACAAGTCCACGGAAACCTTACGCGCTGTGGGCTTCTTTCTTTAGGTCTGTGTCAATGAGCGAGAGCAGCTTGTCCGTGGGCGTTGCCGTGGCATCCATCGGGAACACGGAGGTCACATGAAAGACCTTTCCTCCAATGAGCATCTCCCTCTGATTGATGATGTGATCGTCCTGGTGCTGGTAGCTGGTGTCACGAAAACTGGTCAGCACCTCTCCGCTTTCCGTTTCCCGCAGCAGAGCTCCGTTGGGATTGTATCCGCCCAGCATTCCAGTATCCCGGTATTCCTCGTATTCTGTTCTCATAGAACTCCTTTCCTCCGGACATGATCCGGACAATAAAAATAGCAGACCGTCACATGGTCTGCTGCCAAGTTGGTTCTTCTTCGTGATCGTCCTCCTTATGACCGAGGGCGATTTTTATTTGCCGTTCCCGACGGAGCGCTTTCCGGTCCGTGTGCTGGTGCATGGTGGTGGCATCCCTTATGGGATCAGCAGTTTGATCACGCTCCAGAGAGCGGCCAAGCCGGACCAGATCACCTGCAAGACCACCATACCCACCATAGTCCCCAGCAAAATCAGAGCCAGCCATACCATGACCGACATGGCCGTTCCCAGACTGGGCGGAGAAATAGAAATCTCTTTCTTCTTCCCAGCCTGTTGCAGCAGCCGCTGTACTTCCGCTACATCCCGCGTCAGTGCCTCCATCTGCGCCTGGGTGGGGCACGGCTCCCTCCGACTGGAAGCCTCCCGCAGAAGGGCTGTGTGGGCCGCTGTGTGCCGCTCCAGCTCGTCCAGCCGATGGAGTAGCTCCTGCCACTCCTCTTTGCTGGGACAGTTCTGCGGTATCATAGTCTGCGGAGCATTCCTCCGCTTCAATTCCTCCATGGGCAAGCGCTGCCCGGATTCTGAACTCATGTTCCATGACCTCCTTTGTGTACTTCTCCTCGTGGAGCCGGTCGTCCCGGCACTTCATTCCCGTGGGCGTGGTGTAGGTGATGTTCTTCCGGCTGTCCGTCCAGCGCACCTGATACCCCTCGCTCTCCATCAGAGAGATAAATTCCTCCTTGCTGGCAGCGTACCGCATGCACTGGTCAATGGTGTTCATAAGCAGGAACTTCCAACTCTCGCCCTTTGCGGCGGAGCGGTACTCTCTGGTGCTCATCCGCTTTTGCTTGACCTGCTTCTGCGGTGACGGAAGAATCTCCAAGCCATGTGCAGCACATATTTCATCATTGGCCATCCGGTGGGTTTGCAGGTCAGCGGCACTCTGGTGGAGTTTGCGGCCATCTTGAAAGCTGACACTGTTCACCACCAGGTGGCTGTGCAGATGGTCGGTGTCAATATGGGTAGCCACCAGCACCTCGAAGCTTGGGAACTCGCGCTGAACCAATCCCAGCGCAATGGCGTGGGCCTCCTGGGGCGTTAGATCATCCGTCTCCGCAAAGGACTGCACGAAGTGATAGTACTGTCTGCCGTCTGTCTTATGGAACCGCTCCTTGGTGAGCTGCATTTCGGAGCAGACACTTTGGGCGGTGCAGTTCCAACCGGAGACCAGCCGCCGATCTTCCCATGTGGTTTTCTCTTCCTGCTGGACATAGCGCAGCACACCGCCCAGAGCACCTCTGCCACCGCCACGATTTTTGATTGCGGTGAAGGTTGCCATCAGGTCACCTCCCGCAGCAGCTCCCGGAGCTGTTCATAAATTTTTCCGTAGTTTTCTGCCAGTGCGTCACCCTTCAGAACTGTTACCCTCCCCATGTTGGCCAGGGTTGTGAGCTGATTCAGATTTCGCCCCTGGGCTTTCAGTTCAGACAGCACCTGTTCTAACCCTTCCACCCGCACGATCTCTTTTCCCAGTCCACTGTAGCACAGGTAATCAGTGACTGTCAGGCCAGCGGCCCTGGCTCGTTCCCGGATAGCTTCCTTCACACGGGGCGTCACCCGCAGGGTGATGATCTCGCTCTTTTTTACTCTCTGCATTGCTCCTCCTTCTCCCCCTCAGGGGCCGGGTACGGGGCAGCGCCCCGAAACTGTGCGCGGCGTATAGCCGGGCGCGATGCTTGCCCTCCCCGAAGGGAGGAATCCGTCTCCACAGCCCCCGCCGCGCCCTCTCCAAACGGTTGATCAACGGCAGCAGGGTCGATAGGGACGATTTTTCCGGCACCCTCCAAATCGACACTATCGGCACGATTCAGCTCGATCACTCGTTTTCCATTACTGCGGCGAACCGTCACTTGAATCCCGGTTTTCCTTAGAGCTTCAACGCTTTGCAGGATCAGCCTTGAAATCTTTTTGGGCGTTATCCCTTCGATTCTGTCAGGGTCGATCTTTTCGGAGAGCTCCGTGGGAGTGCCGATAAATATTGTTCTGGTGCTCATAAATGCAGAGAGGAGAACGACGATCCGATCCTCACGCAGCACGGGTTCTTCTCTGCTGTCTGAAACCAGCTCCCACACATTTTCTTCGCTGCGTCGAAGCTCCAGCTCGCGGTATTCGATGTCCCGCCCCACGCAGGTCAGTCTGGCCCTGCCGCTGCCCCGCTTTTCTTCCACCAACGTGAAGCTGGAATCCACCGCGCCGCTGATGGCGGTGGTGCCGGAGATCCGATGGAAGACATCCTCTGCCTTTTCTTTCCGCAGATGGTGGATGAGCAGGATGGCAATGCCGTGCTTGTCCGCCAGCCGCTTGAGCACAGACAGATCCCGGTAGTCGTTGGCGTAGGTGGCGTCATGGATCGGACGGACCATCTGCAGGGTGTCGATGATGACCAGCACGGTGTCCGGATGAGCGGTGAGGAATATTTCCACCTGTTCCTCCAATCCCTGACCGATGAGGGCGCACTCGGTACAGAAGTGGACGCTGTCTGGTGCATCCTCGGTGATCTCAAAGAGCCGGTTCTGGATACGGAGAACGGAATCCTCCAGACAGAGATAGAGCGTGGTGCCCTGCTTAGTGGTCATGTTCCAGACTGGTTCTCCCTTGGCCACCGTCACCGCCAGCCACAGAGCAAGCCAGGACTTGCCCACCTTTGGTGAACCTGCCAGGATGTGCAGGCCCTGCGCAAGCAGGGTGCCCACCACAAAATTGGGCGAGTGCAATGGCTGGCTCATCAAGGTTGCTCCATCCACTGTGCAGAGCAGTGCGTTGTTTTTTTTCATAGTCGATTCCTCCTTGTTCTGAATATGAAAAGCGCCCACCTTAGTGAGCGCTTCCGGGAAAGGTATTTTCCCTTTCACTTGATTATTCTGGGAGTTTTGATAAAATGAGAATATCACAAGACAGGACCAAAATGGATATAGGACAGGAGGGGGACACATGCCGCTGGGGATCAAGCAGAACAACAACCTGCTGTACCTCACACTGGACGTGTGGCAGGATTTAGTTTTTCTGAATGAGCAAGCCTATCCCGCCGGATATTTTGCGGCTAATATTATGAATCAGGATCAGGCAACCCTTCAGGCCCTGATCCATTACGGCGGTGCCATCAGCAAAGAGGCGGAAGCACTCCTGGACGCAGATCGGGACACCTTTGCCCGTCTGCTCCCACAGGTGCGCTCGGATGTCTCCGCCTTGCTGGATGTGCTGTGGACATACCCGCCCTTCTGCTTCCTGGACAAGTCTGGAGAACTGGAGGTGCTGGACCAATATTGCCGTGAGGACATGGTGGATGCCCTGATGTCGACCGAGGCCCCGTATCGGGATTTTTTCTTGCACTACCTGGCCGCCGCCTTTGCCATCCCCCTGGGGATCTATCATTTTGTTGTAGCGGCGGACTACTTTGAGCGGGGATATCTCTACCGGCTCAAGGAGCGGAACGAGACCTTCTTTGCCATTGCTGCCCACGACTGTTTCACCAGCGACGACTTCTGGCATGTGATGGACTCCCTCCCCTTGCCGGATATTGAAAAATTTACGGTGTCCCCAGTCATGGAGTCCACATACATCTTTGCCAGGAACCCTACCCAGAAAGAAAAGATGGTGTTTGTTCAGCGCGTCCGCTTTCACAGGATCATGTCGTTCTACTGCTTCGACCTGATGAACGGGCTGCATCATGGCCACGCTCCCTGCGTGTGTCAGAACTGTGAGCGGTATTTTCTTACCCGCAGCGGACATAAGCCAAAATACTGCAGCGGCATGGCACCCCAGGACAGCCGCCTGACCTGCCGACAGTACGGTGCCATGATGCACCAGAAGGAGCAGAACAAGCAGCACCCCGTCTACCGCCTGTTCAATACCCGTGCCAACACCATCCGGAAGCATCACCAGAGAGGAAAAATCTCCGACGAGCTGCGGCGGGAAGCGCTGTATCTCGCGGAGACCTATCGGGACCGGGCACTTATGGACAACGACTACGCTGCCGGAGACTACGCCCACGACATGGAGCAGGAGACTCTTTATGCTCAGGCAAGAACTCGGCTTGCCCAGGAGGACAAGCCATGAGCATGTACCTCTGTGACGCTCCCTGCCTCAGCAACGAGGAACTTGCCCGGCGCATACAGGAAGGCAATCCAGAGGCCGCTTCACTTCTGTTTTCCCAAAACGAGGGATATCTGACCATGCTGGCCATAAGCTACTGCGAGCAGTTTTCTCAGGATTTTCTGGTGGACGATCTCAAGCAAGAGGGTGCGCTGGCACTGCTGGAGGCGGCACGGCGGTTTGAGCCATCCATGGGAACCAGGCTGCTGACCTATGCCACTCCCGCCATTGAAACAGCCATGAAGGACTGCGCCGCCCAAAGTTCTTTTTCTCTGTCCTTCCCGCTGGACCGCTACTACCAGCTGCGCCAGGTGGCGTTTCTCTATGCCACACACGAGCAGGACACCGAAGCAGATCTTCTGACCGCCATTCAAGAGAAGCTGGAAGTCTCCGTCAAAGTAGCCAAGCGTCTGCAGGAAGAATACCGCACTGTGTTCCAGATCGAGTCGTTGGGTGAGCGTGTCTTTGATATTAGTTTTGGCGGTGATCCCGCCAGAGCCTATGACCATTTCATGCGCCGGACGCTGCTTCTCCAGCGCATGGTGGAGGTGCTCAAGCCCAGAGAACTGAATTTGGTGCGCTGTTATCTGGGGATCGGCCAGCCCAACGAGCAGGGCATGACCTTTCAGGAACTGGCTATCCGGCTGAACTACAACGGCCCCAGCGGGGCGGAGAAGGCGTATAAGAGCGCCGTCCGGAAACTGAGGAAACAGTTGAACGGTGGTGCTTACGGTCAGTGGCTCTCTATCCAGAAAGCGATTCAAGCTGCACGCCGGGAGGCCAGCAGAGAGATAGGATACCGTTCACCCCAGTCCACATGGCTGTATGAACAGGAGCTGATTCGGGATTTTCTGTGCAAGACTGCGGCGTTAAGTCGTGTGCATCAAATTCTGCACACAGCAAATGAGGGGGACCCAAAAGGGTAATCAAAAAGCAACTGGGAGGGACCGGAAATTCCGGTCCCTCCCAGTTTTGTTGGTTTTATCTCATTGCGCGATGCTTATGCCAGCTCCCGCCACAGGAAGGTCACGGCCTGAGCGCGGGAGACCGCCGCATCGGGGCTGAAGGTGGTGCCGCTGGTACCGTTGGTAATACCGTTGGCCACAGCCCAGGTTACAGCATTGACATAGTAGGCGTCAGCAGCCACATCGCTAAAGCTGCTGCCGGACACCACCGGGGAACCGGCAGCCCGCCACTGGAAGGTGACCGCCTGGGCGCGGGTCACGGGGGCATCCGGGCTGAAGGTAGTTGCGCTGGTGCCAGTAGTCACACCGTTGGTAACCGCCCACAGCACCGCGTCATAATAGTAGTCGCTGGTGCTCACATCAGTGAAGGGATTCGCACCGGTGATCTCGGGGGAACCGTAAGCTCTCCACAGGAAGGTCACCATCTGAGCACGGGTCACAGTGACATTGGGACCGAAGGTAGTGGCACTGGTACCGTTGGTCACACCGTTCTCCACAGCCCACAGCACCGCATCATAGTAGTAATTGCTCTCGGAAACATCGGTGAAGGGGTTGATGGGTTCCTCGACGGTCTTCTTAAAGGAAGCCTCGACCTCCACACGAGAGCCGGGCATCTTGAAGGTAAACTTATTGTCATCCTTCTTGGTGAGCTTGATGGAATCGCCGTCCTTGTTGGTGACGATCAACTTATCCAACTCATAACCCTTGTCAGGTTTCACGGTGATGGTCACAGTGTCGCCTTTATCAGCACGGCTGGGGCTTACGCTGATCTTGCCGCCGGTGGTGCGATCCACGGTGACTTGGTAGTCGCCGGAGGGCTCAGTGGTGCCGCCGCCCTGGTTGATGTAGTTCCACCGGGCCACCAGGGTCACATTGCCGGTCACCTTGTAAGAATCATTATGACCGCCGACCCGAGAGTCGTTCAGATACCAGCCCAGGAAGTTGTAGCCGGAACGGGTGGTAGTGGGCAGAGAGATAGAATTGTTCTTTGCCACGACCTGAGTTGCGACAGCACTGCCGCCGTTGCTGTTGAAGGTAATGATGGCGATTGTGCTGGAATCAACAAAGTCGCTGATATCTGCATTGGGGAAGGTACCGCCGGTAATGGTGATTTTGCCGTTGCCGTTATTGGATACCTGACCGGTTACAGAGCCGCCGGTGACGGTGACAGAGGCAGCTTTCTGATTGATTACATCACCGTTAATGACAGCAGTTTCAGAAATTTCAAGTTTGCCTCCGGTGTAAGCGTCTGTCAGCACAATATCACCATTCAGCGTGCCGCCGCTAATGTTGACGTCACCGCTATGGGTAGCTCCGCCCATGGTGGTCAGCACCGGCGCACCGGTGGTGGAGGTAAAGGTGCCTCCCTTAATCTCCAGTTTGCCCGTATCAAGAGTGCTGTCTGCAAAGCCGTTGAGAATGACGCTGTTAACGCCAGGCTCTGTGACAGTGAAGTCACCACCGGTAATGGTGGCAGTGTTCCAGTTAAGAACAACAGCTTGGGATACGTTGGAGAAACGACCGCCGTTGATCTCCAGTTTGCCGCCGTCGTCATTCTTTACGGTATTCAGGCCGCCGGAGAAGCTGCCGCCGTTGATGGTGAGAGAGGGATTTGCTGCATTGGTTCCAAGGACATATCCCGTGGAAGCATTGCCGCTGTTATAGTTCTGATAGCCGTTTTCAATCATGCTGGAGAAATGACCGTTCTGTGCCACAGTAACGCCATCGTTGATGGTCATGGTACCGTGGTTCACGATAGCATAATAGGAGTTTCCGCCAGCATTTTCGCTGTTCTGGCCGTTTTCCTTGCTGCGGTCATACTTGCCGCCATTAAGGGTGGCAGTACCGTTATTCAGGATCGCCGCGCGTGCGTGGGACACATTGTCTACAAGACCGCCGCCCACGCTGTCCTGCACGGTGAGGTTGCTGCCCAGGGTAACGGTAATAGTGTGGCTTCCTGCATTATTGGTGAGTGTCTTACCGTTCAGTTCCAGCAGAACGGTCTTGCCGGTGGGGATCGTGACGCTCTCTGTCATGTTATCCAGCAGGGTGATAGTGCCGGAAGTCACAGAACTCATTGCATCGATGGCGTCCGCGATGGTGTTGTAGAAAGACACCTTGCCGTCCGCTACCAGACCTACCTTGCCGCTGGCAGCTACATAGTCAGAAAAGTGGGTGACGTCCCAGGTGATTACTCCGTTTTCAAAGGCGGCATTCATGTTTTCCAGACTGCCGTCTTCCCGAACATAATAAATAGGTGCTTCAGCGGTTGCTTTTACAGCGACAGTAATCTTGCCGCTGGCATTATCTGCGGAGTAGACATTCTCGCCATCCGCCTGAGCTGTGAGCGTATACACAGGATTTGTTTCTGTGCCGCCCTTTGTGAGGCCGAGGGTTACATTCTTCCCGTTGGCGTTTTGAGTAATATCTGCCCAAGCCTCCTGGCTTACAGTCAGGACGGCAACATCGGTAGTGATTGCTATCTCATAGTTGGTAGAGGAGACGCTTGTCAGGGCGTCGCTGGCGATTTCGATGGAGGTATGATTTACAGCAGCGTTCTGGGAGCCACCACTTCCTGTAGCGACATTGATTTCGATGGTAGAGCCGCTGGTGTCGACGTTGTCACCATTTTCAGTAGAGGGATTGAAGGTGCCGCCTACGGTGCCGGAAGAGGTGCTTCCGCTGGCGCTGGAATCAGCTTCCATGCCGTCCTTAGACACTACAACATACTTGCTGCCGTCCTGCTTTGTTGTGTATCCGGTGGCGCAATAATCTTTCACGTCGGTAGTGAAGGTGCCGCCGGTGATGGTCATAATGGGTTTGCTCGGGCAACTGTCAGCACCGGTACCATAGCAGTATACATCAACACTGCCGGAAATTGTGTTTTCCGCGGAATTCTGGATACTCATAGTAGGAACTTGATCCGCATAGCTGGTACCCAACCAGTGCATCAAATCCAGCGCAACCAAATTTTCATACGTTCCACTGATGTTGACATCTTTTAATACGGTATCGCCATAATTGCAGGAGATAATATATTGGGTACGATTATTGCCAATCAGATCAATATTGTCCAGCGTGAGATTACAATAGTTTTGGATCAACATTGCGGTGTTTTGGCTGTCCGGAGCTACCGTAATGGTTCCGTTTTTCAGGGTAACAGTATTGTCCTTTTCCAGATGGAACGCCTGGCTTTCTGTTCCAGCAGAACCTACGGCCGGGTCCCCGGCAGTATAAGTATGGCCTCCAAAATCAATGGTCAAGTCAATGCCAGCATGGCCTTTGCTGTTGAACAGGCCGATGCCACACCCTTGCGCATCATTGAGAAGGGTAACGGTGCCGGTCTTGCCGGAGGAGGATACGACTGCCTCCACTGCTTCTGCCAGGGTCATGTAGTATTCGCCGTTGGCCTCTGCCACAGCCACATCTTCTATGGGGTGCACCGTGTAGGTCTTATCGCCGTCCTCAGTCACGCTGATATAACCAGGAGCGCAGAAATTTGCAACAGGGTTCTCAGTCTTGCTGGCACCAGGGTCAAACCCTTCAAAAGCGCCACCCATAACAGTGAATTTGGCATTAGAATTATCGATTAGATTCAGGTGCCAACGAGTTCCGCCCCACTCAATCCCTGTGGAAAAAGTACCATCCTTAATTACAACTTCAGAGCTATCTCCTGCTTGAACGCAAGTTAGGACAGCGTGATAATTTCCGTTTTCAATAGTCAGCTTCGCGTTTCCTGCTACTCTAAAAATATATCCCAGTTCATCATTTGAACTATTATAGTAACCGTCTGTATAAGTAAACGAGCCATTACCAGTCACAGTTACATTTGCGGTACCATTAATATCAATAATTCCCACATCGTCGTTTGATTTACTCTGAACATAAGAAACAGTCTTGCCGTTTAGGTCAAGTACCACATTTCCTTCACTAATTTCAATGCCTTCATCAATGTTGGAATCTTTCAGCACCTTTACGGTATCTCCATCAATTGCTGCATTAAATGCATCTGCTAAGGTACCATAGTGAGTGTTTCCGATTGCTGCCACATGAGCGCAATCAGACTCAGTGCACTCTGTGCCCTCCGCCGCCAATGCCGTTACCGGCAACAGGCTCAGGAGCATGGCCAAGCAAACCAGCATGCTCCCAATCCGCGTTCGTACTTTGCTTCTCATTTTACTTCCTCCTAAGATTACATAAGTTATACTACCTTGCCTCGCAAGGTTGGGATAACAAATAGAGGAGCCGCGCTTTTGCTGCCTGGGCTGTATCCTCCGGCGATGCGCCTGTCAGATAAATCAATGCGTCATTCCACTCCCGGACATCCTCCTCACGAGGTGTCAACCGGTCCAGCCGTTGTGCCAGATACCGGCGCTGTTCCTGTGACAAAAACCGCAGATCGGATAAGTACTCACACTTCATTTGAATGGACAACAAGTCCAGCAGAGATTGTTCTACCATCACACCGACATGACCTCCTTTACTTCTGCCAGCATTTTTTCATAGCGTACCCGCCGTTTTCCGTTGACCACTCCGGCACAAACCGGACAGCCGTGCCTCTGCTTTCCGGCTCGGGAGTATATGGCAGCCTTCCAGACATGGCCCTCGGCGCAGAGCCACCAGACCTTTTTGTGGGAGCCTGCGGTTACCATTTGGGGCGTCAGCGAACCGTTTAGTGTGGGATGCCACTGCGCCGCGATTTCCGGCTCCATCGTAGACAGGTCGTTAAACCCGGCCAGGACTTTTTTCCCGGCACAGTAGGGACAACCGGAGTTCCGCATGGTCCGCATCCCCACTGCGGCCACATATTCATGTCCCAGGGGACAGCGCCACCAGATCCGCCGTTTGCAGGAGGGCGCGACCTGGGACGGCAGCAGAGAGCCATTTTTTGTAGGATGCCACTCCTGAGCTATCCCTGGAAATTGAGAGGCCATATCATTTTCTCCCGGCAGGATCACTCGCCCAGCGCAGACTGGACATCCAGTCCCGTCCAGGGTGCGGGACTGAATAGAAACACACCACTCGTGCCCTTTTTCGCACTGCCACCAAACTTTGCGTTTGGTGCCGAAGGTCACCTCTTGGGGCGTCAGTGTGCCATTTTTCGTAGGGTGCCATTCCTCGGCCAGTCTGGGAAACTGACTGGCCAGATCATTGACGCCTGGAGCCACAGCACGGTTGGCACACACCGGACAGCCGCAGCCATCTGTGCGGGAGTGGATGGTTGCACGCCACACATGGCCATGGCTGCACCGCCACCATACCTTTTTCTCACTTCCAGGCAGCACACACTCCGGCGTCAGCGGCAGATTTTTGGTGGGGTGCCATTCTCCTGCCAATTCCGGGAACTGACTGGCCAAGTCGGTTTCTCCGGGCCACGCAGCTCTGCCGGAGCAGTACGGGCAATCGGTGTGGCTGGAGGTGCGGTTGTTCACCGTTACCTGCCAGCGGTGGCCTTTTTCACACTGCCACCACACCTTTTTCGTGCTTCCGTAGGGAATGGTTTCAGGGGTAAGGGGAAGATTGGCCTGACGATCCCATTGGGCAAGCAATTCTGTACAGCCTTTCGCATGGCAGAAGGCAGATAAAGTCTCTCCCATATCACACATGTTCCGATTCCATAGGTTCAAGAGCAAATGGATGTTTTGTAATTTCCCGCAGGAGATACAGCAGTTCCAGGCCACTGCGAAAACATACCTCTTGATTGCCTTCCACACGCAGCGCTCCCTGCATGGTAGCGTGCTGACGGGTATAAATTCGAACGGATACCGTGGCCAGCACGCCTGGCTTAAATGACAAGGGATTTTGGAGCGGAGGCATCCTGCCGGAGTGCGGCCTTGTCTGCTCTTTGATGTGCCGTCTTGCCATCCAAGGCATTGGCTGTTCCGCCTGATCCATCATGGCATCCATGATAAAAAGCAGGTTATCCAGTCCGTGAAATGGAATCGGGGTAGATTGAAAAAAAGTCCACAGGCTGCCAATGGCCATATCGCTTTCCCAACGATCAAAGCATAGGATCATCGTTGCCGCATACTCTGGCCAGCGACCGCCGCTGCGTGGAAGATCATCTTCAAAAATACAGAACCGTTCTACATCCTTTGCGACGGCGTCCAAGTGGCCCACCCCCCTGGATTCACAGAATCGACATTCCGTCCCAACATCGACTACATAATGGAATAATACATCGTTATTATATCAGGCGTGGACACGAAAGACAAGGCATCTTCCAGATTTTGAGCGCAAAAACATAGGCCGCAAGCATAATCTGCATTTGCGGCCTGGATTCCTACGCCCTTTCGCCCTCTTTCCGAAAGAAAGACGGGCGATTTTTTATGCCCGTCTTTTCCATTTAGTAGAAAGAAAAGGAAAAGTTCTATTCAGAATGTCGATTCTGTGACTATGACACAAGCCCCAGCCGATCAATCTCCCTCTGGTGCTCTGTGCCGGAGGTAACCAGGTAGATGCGTGTGGTTTCGATGCTGCTGTGGCCCAACAGGTCAGCCAGTTTGGCAATGTCCCGGCAGGTTCGGTAGAAGACAGTGGCAAACAGGTGCCGCAAATTGTGAGGAAACACTTTCCCTGGCTCCACGCCTGCGTGCTTGCACAGCCCTTTCAGTTCCGCCCAGATCTGTCGGCGGCCAAGTTCCTTTCCGCTTTTGGTGCGAAAGATCGCGCCGGAGGCGGTTTTTTGTTTTTTCACATACTTCAGCAGCTTGCGACGGAGTTTTCCGGGGAGCAGGATGGTGCGGATCTTGCCTTTGAGAGCGATTTCTGCTTTGCCCTGTTGGACAGCTTCTACGGTGATATACGCTACTTCGCTGACCCGGATGCCGGTGGCTCCAATGGTCTCCACCAGAAGTCCCAGCCGTTCCTTTCCCAATTTGTGGGCCGTGTTCAGAAGACGCTGGTAGTCATCCTTCGTCAGCTCACGGTCGGCATCCCGAAACAGACGGCGCTGGATTTTCAGAAACTTCACCCGGCACTCCCGCAGGTCAAGGAACTCCAGCAGACTGTTCAGGGCAGAGAGCATGGCATTGACGGTGGTCGGGGCGTAGTCCTGGGATATAAGGTGACCTTTCCATTCCGAGGTCAACTCCTTGCTGATGTCACGACCATCAAGCCAGCAGGCAAACGCCTGGATATCCCGCAGATATTTCTCCATGGTTGCACCGCTTTTTTCCTCCATCTGAAGATAATGGGCGTATGCACGGATTTGTTGTTGTGTCAATTGACGGTTCTTCATAGAGGCCCTCCCATTTGAATGATATTGCTATTGTACAGGAAGTGTGGAGACAACAAAGCCCACGGCGGCAGATACCGCTGTGGGCTTTGCGTGCCGTATTGATAGATTTGCCACTGGCACGGGAAAGATATACGCTTATCAGGTTCTTTCCTCATAGTATTCCAGCCTCCTGCGCTGTAAGGTTATCTTCTTGCCTGCGGGAACCGGTGAGGTTCTGCCACACACTGGTACAGCACTGCTCCGCAGCGGCGGCAGATCAGGTACTTCAGCCGATTTCCCAGCAGTCCGTGATACTTGAAAGTGACCAGGGCTTCTCCGTGCTGCCAACCTTCTCCGATGTCTTGTGAGCCGCAGTACTGGCATCTGGTAACAGGAACTTGTGGCATAGTATTTTTCTCCTCTCTGTGTTGTTGACTGCAAACACACAATACCGAGAGACGATTCAGAAGTCCAGAGAATGTTGCTTCTCAAAATGGAGAAGTTCAGAGAAGATGAAATTGCAATACGCCTAAAAGCATTGTACGCCTGACTGCATAAAAATCAGGCATCTCTTTCCGCTTCTTCCGTCGGAAAGGGATGCCTGTCCGTCTCAAAGTGATTCAATTCGTATGCCAGTTCCCATGCCAATTTAAACCCGCAGTAGAAACTGTCCATGGAGCGTCCTTCTGCAATCAGGCTCTGGTTATCCATGATCCGCAGCACCAGTTTTCTCTCTGGCTTTTCCAATCGCTCGATGAGCTGCTTGTGACAATCATCAATTTCCTGCTCAGCCTCTGTCATAGGAAGTGGCGTGTAAAATCTGTTGTAGAGCTGTTTCAGAGCGTCGTTCATATGTCCTGCCTCCTTTGTAGCAAGACACCATACCACAGATCAGTTGAAAAAGCCACTAAAATATTTGAATTTCTGTAATCTGCAAAAGATGACATTCAAAAAGGGAACGCAGAATATAAAATCAGGGCCTGTGGTACCCCACAAGCCCTGATTTCTCCCATACACGGCGATAAGCCCCATAGGTTCACATTGTGTACCTATGGGGCTTATCCCGTCGGATGCGTCCTTTTTCATTTGCGATTGTATGTTACGCGCGCTCGGCCTCTTCGATGACCTTGAGCAGCGAGCCGTTCTTGATGACCTGATAGGACTTTTCGATGTCGATGCTGAGGTTGCGGTCGGCATCGTAGTAGGGGATAGTCTTGCGGTAGGCGTCCTTGAGGGGGCCGGTGACCTTGCCGAGCTTGAGCAGGTTGTCAGCGCGCTGGTCGCGGCGCATTTCGACGGCCTGAGCGGCGTGCATCAGCTCCATGCCGAGCATGTAGCGCAGGTTGTCGACGATGCGAAGAGAGCGCATGCCGGCGAGCGGCAGGTTGCTGGCGTGATCCTCGATGCCGTTGGCGAAGGAAGTGATGTCGAGCGTCGTCGTGTTGGCGAGCCAGCGGTTCTCGGCATCGAGCGCGGCGAAGGTCTTCTGTATCGTGGAGAACGCGATGGTCTTGACCTCGTGCGGCGTCAGGAAGCGGTTGAGACCCGTGAAGCCGGGGTCGACGATCTTGTAGAGGCGGTTCGTAATGGCGTGGGACATGTGGCACAGCGCCGCGGCCAGCATGTCGACGCCGAGAGAGAGGGTCGTGACCTCAAAGTTCGGGCTGACGGATGTGGTGCCCTCCTCGTAGAGGATGCAGGGATTATCGTCCGTGCGGTTGATCTGGAGTTCGAGGATCTTCTTGACGTACTCAAGAGAATCGTAGACGGAGCCGTTGATGGCCGCGCCGCAGCGGAAGGAGAGGGGGTCCTGCAGCGCGCGCTTGGAATCGGGATGCTCGAGATAGCTGCCCTCGAGGAAGCGGCGGCACTCTGCGGCGCAGTGGATCTGACCGGGCAGGCCACGCACCTCGTTCACGCGCTCGCCGAGCGGCTGGAGTCCGCCGTTGAGACCTTCGAGGTGCAGGCAGTAGATGGCGTCGCTCAGCTTGATGAGCTCTTCGACCTCCTTGACGAGCAGGACCACCATGGATTCGCCCTGCGCGTTCGAGGAGACGATGGAAAGGCCGTCCTTGGGGCCGAGGATCGCGGGCTCGATGCCCTCGGCGCGCATGGCGTCGATCGCGGGGATGATCTCGCCGTGATACTCGACCTCGCCCTGGCCGATCATGGCCTGACCGATCATGCTCATCGTGCTCACGTCACCCTCGCCGACGGCGCCGCGGCGCATGGCGCGGGGATGGATGCCGCGATTTAAGAACTCCTCATACATTTTAAGAATGTTCGAGGCGATACCCGTGCGGCCGCAGAGGGCGGTGTTGAGGCGGATGCACATCATCGCGCGCACTTCTTCGACGCTGGCAAACGGCGCAACGCCGAGGGAGTGGCTGTTGATGAGGTTGCGGTTGTACTGCTCGAAAAAGTCCTGGCTGAATTCGCGGTCCTTGTTCCAGCCCACGCCGTGGTTCAGGCCGTAGACGGGCTTGCCGTCAGCCGCCATGTCAAAAAGCACCTGGCGGGATTTGTCGACGAGGGGGATGACCTCAGGGTCGATCTGCACGGGGCGGCGGTCATAAACGACGGAGTAAAGATCCTCCAGCGTCAGGTCTTTTCCGTTTAAGATCAGAGTTTCGCTCATTTTGTAAAAACCTCCTTGCGGTAAATAAAACAAATTGTTGTCACTTTGATTGTTTATATTATAATAGTGAGCCGTCAAAACAGCGTTGAAAATTATGAAAGAAAAAAAATTACCCCGTTCAAACGATTCAACGTTTTTCCAACTTTACTGTGCTATAGTGTCGTCATCGCGGGAAAGGCAACGAATTTTGCGGTAAGGAAGACGCAAAAAATAGGCACCCCGCTCAAACTTCGCAGGGAGGAAGGCAGATCCCTCTCTGCAACGAAACAACAGGAGGAGAAAATGCTTACACTGATTGACAATATTACAATTGTCCTGTGCGTGGTCGGCATCTTTGCCATCAGCATCTTCATGAGCAAGAAGAACACTGATATGGAAGCCTATTATCACGCAAACAAGGCTCTGCCTTGGTCTCTCGCGGTCGGTACGATCGCTGCATCCTGGTACGGCGGCAACGGTACGATCGGTACGGTCGGCTATGTTACCACCATGGGCCTTTCCGCATTCTTTATCTGGTCCATCGGCGCGCACCTTGTGCGTTTCCCGCTGGCTCTGTGGGTTGCTCCCCGCATTTCCGTCAAGGTCAACTCCACGATGACCGAGCTGCTCGACCGTTTCTACGGCCGCATTGCTTCCTTTATCGGCGCGATTGTCCTGCTGGCGACCTGCCTCTCCATCTCTGAGATCGGCGCCTGCGGTTACGTCGGCGTTGCTGCGTGGAACATGAACAAGTTCCTTGCCGCAGCCATCGTCATTGCCATTTCCATCGGCCTTTCCTGCGTTGGCGGCCTGCTCGGCGTCGCCATCACCGATATGATCTTCTTCTTCCTGATGATCGTATCTGTCGCTTTTGTCTTCCCCAGCGCATTCTACGGCGTGGGCGGCTTCGCTGCTCTCGACGAGATCTTCAGCACGGTTGATCCCTCGATGATGACCCCGTTCGGCGGCATCCCCCTGGGCCGTGCCATCGTGCTGATCCTCATCTGCATCAACGTCTATAAGGATCCCGCGTTCTATCAGCGCTTCACCGCTTCCAACGGGCCCAAGACCGGTAAGCGCGCGATGCTGACCTGCTTCTCCATCTGGCTGAGCATGGACGTTTGCCTGATGTTCACCGCTATCGTCATCCGCGCGATGGATCCCGCGCTGACCGTCCAGCCCGAGGTTGCTTACATGCAGTTCGTTCTCAGCGGTCTGCCTCCCGTTGGCCGCGGCCTGTTCGTCTTCGCGATGCTCGGCGCCATCATCTCCACGATGGATACCTACTATCTGGTCGGCGGCGAGATCGTGTCCAACGATATCATCGGCGTTCTGCGCAAGAAGCCCCTCACTGACAAGCAGTCCATCTTCATTTCCCGTATTGCCTGCGTGATCTTCGGTGTCATCGGCCTGAGCGTTGCGTTCAAGTTCAAGCTGGTCTATGATGCGATGATCCTCGTCACGAGCCTCTCTATGTCTGCGCTGTTCGTTCCCATGATGGCTGCCATCATGTACGATGGAAAGAAGACCAACATGTCCGGCCTCTGCTCCATGATCGTTGGTATCCTCTCTTGGCTCTGGTTTGACTTTAATCCCCTCAGCATTGAAGCCCTCGGCGGTAACGTCGATCCGATGCTCGTGTCTCTGCCTATTTCTTTCGTAGCGTTCCTCATTGGCAACCAGTTCGGTAAGGTTCTCAACACCGGCTTTGCCAAGCCCGACGGTGTGAACATTGAGAAGGGCATGATCATGACCTCCTCCGGCCCCGTCAGCGAGGAAGAGTACAAGAAGGAGATCAAAGTCGAGTGGCTCGGTATCGACGGCGCTCTGTGCCTTGTCTATGTGGCGCTGGCCGCGTTCTACAGCTTCGGCATCATCAACCGTATCGACTGGATCATCGGTTGGGTCGCCCCGCTGGTTGCCGGTATCTCCACCACCGCGATCTTCCTGCGCTATCTGTATCAGGTCTTCACCTTCGGTAAGACTCCTGCTCAGAAGAAGTAATTCAAATGCTCCAAGAGAAGGCAGACCTTTCCGGGTTTGCCTTCTCTTGCTCTATCGTTCGCTGATCTGGCGGGCGATAGGGCAGGTCATTCCCTTAAAAGCGGGCCGAAAGCGGCTTCTTAAAAAATTTTTATTGATAGCGTTGAAAGATAAACGCGAATTCAACGATGGCGCGTTATACTACCATCATCACAACGGAGGCGCAGAAGTTCCTCCCTCCGGAATTTGAGAGGTGCAATATGTCTGAAGTAGATCACATCAAAAACGTAACCATTGTCGGCATTGGCACGCAGGGGTCGATGATCGCTTTCCGCAACGCGCTCTACGGCAAGAACGTGACCGGCTACAGCCGCACGCAGCCGTCGATCGACACCTGCAAGAATAAGATCGACAAGTGGCTCGCTCACTTCATCGAAGAGGGGAAGCTGACAAAGGACGAGGCCGACGCTGTCCGCGACCGCATCCATTACGCGACGACGCTCGAAGAGGCCTGCAAGGACGCCGACCTCGTCGTTGAGAACGTGCCGGAGAAGATCGAAGTCAAGCAGGCGGTCTTCAAGCAGCTCGACGAGGTCTGCCCGAAGCACTGCTATCTGAACTCGAACACCTCCTCGCTCCTGATGAGCGATATCTATAAGGATGTGAGCGACGAGCGCAAGGCCATGACCTTCTCCGTCGACCACGACGACCCTATCCGCAACAGCTATCTGGAGATGATGTGGAACCCCAGCACGTCTGAGGAGACGAAGAAGGCCGCTATCGCGCACTATCACACCCTCGGCTTTGAGCCCGTCATCACCGAGCGCGAGATCAAGGGCTATTCCATCAACCGCGTGTGGCGCGCCGTCAAGCGCGAGTGCCTGTACCTGTGGGCCAACGGCTATGTCACCGACGTCGCCGAGTTCGACCGCGGCTGGATGACCGAGTGGCACAGCAACATCGGCCCGTTCAAGCTGATGGACCTCATCGGCCTTCAGACCATTTACAACATTGAAAATTCCTACTACGCCGCCAGCGGAGACGAGCGCGACAAGCCGCCCGCAAAGCTCAAGGAAATGATCGACGCGGGCCACCTCGGCATGAAGACCGGCCAGGGCTTCTACTCCGGCTACGACACCGAGGCCGGTAACCTGGACGTCGGCAAGAAGTAAGCAGGGGAGAGGTCCATGAAACTCACGGATCACCAGCAGAAAATGCTGGACGGCGCGTTCGGCAAGGGTAAGGCCATGGCCATGCAGATCCAGATCGGCGTGGGCAAGTGCTTTGATGCGGAGCGCCTGGTTCCCGTCAGCCGCGCGCACGTATCCCTCAGCGCGCAGGAGGCCGACATCTGGTTTGCGGGCAAGCTCCTGGACGCGGGCGCTTCCTGCGCCATCGCGCCGACTGTCAACCCCGGCTATTCCGTCGACTATTTTCGTTCTCGGCTGACTGATGCCGCCGTCGAAAACATGCGAAAGACCGAGCGTATCTACCGCGGCCTCGGCGCGCGTTTGACGTACTGCTGCACGCCGTATCTTGCCGATAACGTCCCGTCGTATGGCGAGATCATCGCCTTTTCCGAGACGAACGCTACGATCTATGCCAACGCTGTTCTCGGCGCGCGCACGAACCGCGAGAGCGCGGCCAGCGCCCTCTGCGCTGCCGTGACAGGCTACGCGCCCGAATATGGGATGCTTCTGCAGGAGAACCGCTTCGCCGACGTCGCCGTCCGCGTGGACGCGAAGATGGAGTCGGACTTTGACTACGCCGTCCTCGGCCTTTGCGGAAAGAAGATCGGCAAGGGTATTCCGGCGTTCCTTGGCCTTCCCGAGAAGATCAGCACCGAGGCGCTTATCGCGCTCGGCGCGGAGCTGAACGTTTCGGGCAGCTACGACCTCTACCACATTCCAAATGTCACGGCAGAGGCCGCGCACGGGTTCGACCTTTTTGGCGGCAAAGCGCCGAAAAGGGAGGTCACCATCACACAGTCTGACTTGGAACAGACGCTTGAGGCGTTCTCTCCCTCGGCGGACGGCAGCATCGAATACTGCATTCTTGGCTGCCCGCACTACACGTATGCGCAGATCGAAGAAGTCGAGCGACTGCTCGGCGGCGAAAAGGCGAAGGCTGACATCCATATCCTGACGTCCGCCGCCATCAAGCGCGCGGCGAAGGAGAGCGGATTGGAAGACCGGCTTCTGGACCTTGGCGCGGACCTGATCGCCGACACCTGCGTGGACGAGGCATGTTGCTGGGGCTATCTTGCCGGAAAGCCCGGCGTGACGGATTCGCCCAAGGGCGCATACTACATGGAAACGGCGGGCATCCGCATGGCCGTGCGCGACACGGCCACCTGCATCCACTGGGCAAAGCAGGGGAGGGTGTGCTGATGAAAAAGACATTTTCCTGCCGCCAGATCGCCGCGGGCAAGGTGAGAGGCGAGGTGCTCACCTGCACCGACCAGATCCTCTTTTACCACACCGACCCGAAGACCGGCGTCGTGACCGAAGTCGGTCACGCGCTCGAGGGCGTGAGCGTTAAGGATAAAATTCTTGTCTTCCCAGGCGGGAAGGGCAGCTCCGTCGTGCAGATGGACGGGCTCTACAAGCTCGAACTCAACGGCGCCGCGCCGCTTGGCTTTATTGTGCGCGAGCCCGACACTGTGCTCGTCTCCACGGCCATCATCATGGAGATCCCGATGGTCGACCACGTGGAGGACGAATTTTACAATGCAGTAAAAACCGGAGATCAAATCGAGATCAACGCCGGTGAAGAACTGGCCGCGGTCACGATGCTTAAACATAACGACTGAATGAAAATTACGAAAGGACAAGCAGTATGGACACTTTGATTTTGAACGGCCACGATCTGACTTTGCAGGACGTTTATGACGTCGCCTACGACGGCCGTAAGGTCGAGATCGCAGCCGATGCCTACGCGCGCCTCGCCAAGGGCCGCGAGATCATGCAGGAGCTCTCTAAGGGTGGCAAGGCCATTTACGGCTTCAACCGCGGCGTCGGCCAGAACAAGGACGTCACCATCGACGAGGACTTCATGGAGACGCAGAACCGCATGATGCTGCGCTCCCACTCCCTCGGCCTTCCTCCGTTCAACACGGACGAGGAAGTGCGCGCGATGATGGTCATCCGCCTCAACAACATGCTCGTCGGCGCTTCCTGCGCATCGGATGACCTTGCAAACAGCTACCGCGACTTCCTGAACCACGGCATCACGCCGCGCATCCCGCGCCGCGGCGCCGTCGGCGAGGCAGACATCACCACCATCACCCACATCGGCCTTGCCTTCATCGGCGAGGAGGACGTCAACTACAAGGGCAAGGTCGTGAGCGCCAAGGAAGCCATGGAGAAGGAGGGCCTCAAGCCCCTGCATCTCCAGCTCAAGGACACGCACACCATCATGCTCTCCAACAGCCAGGGCGAGGGCACCGCGGCCATCCTTGTTCACGAGGTCGAGAATCTCGTCAAGATGTCCGACCGCATCTTCTGCCTCGATTATGAAGGCCTCAACGGCAACATCGAGCCGATGCGCGAGGACGTGAACGAGCTGCGCGGCCTGCCCGGCCAGATCCGCTGCGCCGCCCGCTGCCGCAAGGATCTTGAGGGCAGCTACCTTTACAGCGACAACCGTCCCGAGCACGCGCTGCAGGACCCGCTGACTTTCCGCGGCGGCTTTATCATCACGGGCGCGGTCGAGGATGCGCTGGACTACGTCAAGAAGTTCCTGAGCATCCAGATCAACTCCCCCTCGGACAACCCCTGCATCATGCTCGACAAGAAGGACGTCTTTGTCAACTCGAACTTTGAGACGACATCGCTCGTTATCGGCGTCGAGATGCTGGCTATCGCGCTGGCGCACCTGTCCCGCGCGGTCAACTACCGTCTGATTCGCATGTGCATGCCCGAGTTCACACACCTGCCGCGCTTCCTTGCCCCGCGCAACGGCAGTGCCCACGGCTATGACGAGGTGCAGAATGTGCTCTCCTGCCTCGACGCGGAGAACCGCTATCTCACGACCCCGTCGTCCGTCGACTTCTATCCCATGCAGGGCTCCATTGAGGACCACGCGAGCAATCTGCCGCTGGCCGTGACCAAGTGCCGCCAGATGGTCGACAACCTGCGTTATCTCGTGGGTATGGAGGCACTGTTCGCCTCTCAGGCCGTCGATCTGCGTAAGAGCGACGATAACGGCGACTACGTCCACCTTGGCAAGGGTACGCAGAAGGCCTACGATGTGCTGCGAGCCGTCGTTCCCGAGATGAAGAGCAACCGCAGTGTCTATGACGACATCAACAAGGCCTATCAGCTCGTGCTGGAAGAGAAGTTCCTCGCCGACGGCGAATAAAAAATGCAGCCATAGAACCTTCAACATAGGGCAAAGGCCGGTCACGCAAGTGACCGGCCTTTGCCTTTTTCTGATTTAATTGCTTTTCGAGAGGGGAGGGAAGTCATCCGCGGCGGAACCAGTCCTTCATGACGGTGAAGATCTGCACCAGTTCGTCTTCTTCGATGACATAGGGGACCATGGAGTACATATAGCTCAGGAACGGACGGCTGAATACGCCGCGCTCATAGGCATACTGCTGGAAGCCCTCCAGCGTTTTGGGATCGTACACCTCCACGCAGGTGCAGCCGCCCATCACGCGCACCTCTTTGATGCGCTCGTCGGAAAAGCCCAGCATTTCGCGCTTGGAGATTTCCTCGATTTTTTGAATCTTTCCCATGTAGTTTTCGCGTTCGAAGATCTCAATGCCCTTGAGCGCGACCGCGCAGGCGAGGGCGTTGCCCATGAATGTGGGGCCATGCATCAGCGCGTGGCGGTCATTGTCGCTGTAGAAGCCGCGGAAGACCTTTTCGTTGGCGACCGTCACCGCATGTCCGATATAACCGCCGGTCAGCGCCTTGCCGAGCACCAGAATGTCCGGCAGGACCAGATCGGCCACAAAGCGGTTGCCCGTCCGGCCAAAGCCGGTGGCGACCTCATCGAAGATCAGCAGCACGCCGTACTCGTCGCACAGCTCGCGGGCGCGCTTCAAAAACGAAATGTCGTACATTTTCATGCCACCGGCGCCCTGCAGCAGCGGCTCGACGATGAAGCAGTTCAGCTTGTCGTGATAGAGGGCAAAGGCCTCTTCGAGCGCGGGGATCTCGGTCGGGATATGGACGACGCCCTCTTTTTTGTCGAAGGCGAAGTGATAGTCCTCGTCGTCGCCGACCTCCATCGCCTTGAAGGTGTCGCCGTGGTAGGCGTGCTCCAGTGCGAGGATCAGCGTGCGCTTTTTCATCTCCGGATGATCGTCGCACTGGTTGGTGTTGTATTGCAGCGCCATCTTGAGGGCGACTTCGAGAGCCACGCTGCCGGAGTCGGAAAAAAAGCAGTAGTTCAGATCGTCCGGCAGAAATTCTTCCAGCTTGGCCGACAGCTTTTCGACCGGATCGTGGGTGAGTCCGCCCAGCATCACGTGGCAGAAATTGGCGGCCTGCTCCTGAATGGCGGCCGTCAGCTCGGGGTGCTGATAGCCGTGGATCATGCACCACCAGGAGGAGACGGAATCGATCAGTTCCTGATCCTCGGTGTATAGATGGACGCCCTTTGCCTTGATGATCTTATAGGGCGCTTTCATGGTTTTCATCTGCTCATACGGATACCAGATCATGTCAGCGATACCTCCTCATACAGTGCTGCTAAATCGGTTGGTTCCATCGGAAGTTCCTGTGCGCCGTCGGGAATGCAGGCGAGCACGGGAAGGCCTGTGTGCTGCCGACACATGGCGATGTTGTCCTCTTCCATCGTGTCGCCGCGGTGATAATGGTTAAAGAGGATGCCCTTTACAGGGAGCTTTTTGCCTTGCATATACTTCGCCGTCAGCACCACGCTGTTGATGGTACCAAGACCCGCGTCCGCGATGATCACGCTTGGAAGCTGCAACGCACGAATGACGTCTTCGAGCCACAGCGTTTTGCCGTTCTCTGCGCGAAGCGGGCAGAGAATGCCGCCGCTGCCCTCGACGGTGACATAATCGTTGCGGCTGCACACGGCCTCAAAGCCCTGCCGGATGACCGGCAGCTCGGGGGGATTCCCCTCATAGCGCGCCGCCAGATGGGGCGACCACGCATGCTCATAGACATAAGGGCACATTTCGCCAAGCGGCTGCGAAAGTCCCGCCGTTTGCTGTACGAACATGGCGTCGCCGGGGATGAGGCTGCCGTCGCTCCTTCGCCGGTTGCCGCTCATGGCGGCCTTATAGTATGCAGCGTTCTCTCCGGATTCCGCCAGCTTTTTCACCATCAGCGCCGTGACATAGGTCTTGCCGACGTCCGTTCCGGTTCCCGTGACAAAAAGAGCCTTTGCCATGCCTCACGCCTCCTTCCAATAGGCGGGGGTCACGTCCCGCCCGAGAGACGCGAGCATGCTGCGGTCGCTGCGGATCGTTGCGCAGGCGGCAGTGGTCAGCATGTTGCCGGTGATGGTGGCGGAGGCTCCCGCGCGGAAGGCGGTCTCACCGTCGTTGGTCAGCAGCGCGCGTCCCGCCGCCAGACGGATGTTCGCCTCCGGATTGATGTAGCGGAAAAAGGCAATGGTCCGCAGGATGTCCTGCTCCGTCAGGCGGGGCAGATGCTCAAGCGGGGTGCCGGGGATGGACATCAGCGCGTTGATGGGGATGGAGTCGATGCCGAGCTCTGCAAGGCTGACCGCCATGTCCAGGCGGTCTTCCCACGTTTCACCCATGCCGATGATGCCGCCGGAACAGGCGCACATGCCCTCCGCCTTGACCTTTTTCAGAGTCTCCACCTTCATGTCGTAGGTGTGGGTGGTGCAGATGTTCGGGAAGTTCCGCTTCGAGGTCTCAATGTTGTGGTGATAGCTCGTGACGCCCGCCTTATGCAGCCGGTGAAGCTGCTCGGCGCTCAAAAAGCCCATGGACGCGCACAGGTCGATCTTGCACTCGCGGTGCATCGTCTCATAAGCGTGGATCGCCTGATCGAATTCCTCGCCGGTCAGGGCTCTCCCCGCGGTGACGATAGAGAAGCGGTCCACGCCCTCGCTTTCGTTCATCTTGCAGGCCTCTAAGATCGCCTCTTTGGGGAGAAAGTCGTAAACGTCGCATTCCGTGTGATAGTGCGCGGACTGCGCGCAGTATTTGCAGTCCTCCGGACAGCGGCCGCTGCGACCGTTGATGATCGAGCAGAGGTCGACCTTGTCGCCGACACAGGCCTTTCGGATCTCGTCCGCACCCTGACAGAGCGGCTCTAAATCGCAGGTGAGAAAGAAAGAGAGGTCATCCTCGCGTGTCAGGCGCTTACCGTGAATGATCTCCTGTGCCAAGTTGAGTATGTCCATATCGCGTTACCTCCGTGTGCTTGTCAAGATCTTGCTGCCGTTGCCGCCTGAGGAATATTGGGCGTTCCGGAGACGGTCCAGATGCCGCTGCGCTCCAGAAGCGGAGCGAGACGCTTGATGAGAACTGCGCCCAGAACGCTCAGTGCGGTATCGCCAGGGACGGCGAGAACAAAGCAGTACAGGAACAGCGGGCCCACCGCAATGGGGGTGTTCAGCACGTAGTTGCAGATCACATAGTAGTAGATCATCCCCGCGGCGTACACCACGGCGAGGCCTGCCAGATTGGCAGCAAGATAGCGGGCAAAGGTGCGCTTTTTCAGCTTGGCAGCGAGCGTACCGGTCACGTAGGTCCCGATGCAGAAGCCGATGATATAACCAAAGCTCGGCTTGAGCACATACCACAGTCCGCCGCCCTCTGTAAAGATGGGAAGGCCGGCCAATCCCAGCAGCATGTAGGCAGTCACGGAGATCGTTCCGAGGCGCGGGCCTAAAATGAGCCCTGCGAGCATCGTAAATAAGTATTGCAGGGTAAAGGGGACGACGGGGACGGGGATCTTGATGAATGCGCCCACAACGATCAGCGCTGTAAACAGGCTGCAAAATACAAGCTGTTTGGTCTTTGACATTGTAAACCTCCAAGAAAAATGATGTTTACAATCTACCAGAGAACTTCTTGACTGTCAACCATAAATATTTGATAGGTTTACAGTTCGAACGAAGAAATTAGACAAATTTATGACGGATATCCTGCAAAATAAAAGAAAAAAGCACGGTCAAACCGCGCTTTTGCAATTTGACCATGCATTTTTTGATTCGCTATTTTGCTTGACGATCAGTTCAGGAAGTCCTTGAGCTTCTTGCTGCGGCTGGGGTGACGGAGCTTGCGCAGCGCCTTGGCTTCGATCTGGCGGATGCGCTCGCGCGTGACGTTGAACTCCTTGCCGACCTCTTCGAGCGTGCGGGGACGGCCGTCCTCGATGCCGAAGCGCAGCTTCAAGACTTTCTCCTCACGCGGGGTGAGGGTGGAGAGCACGTCGACGAGCTGCTCCTGCAGCAGCGTGAACGACGCGGCCTCGCTCGGCTCGCTCGCCCCCTCGTCGGGGATGAAGTCGCCAAGGTGGCTGTCTTCCTCTTCGCCGATCGGCGTTTCGAGGGAGACGGGCTCCTGCGCGATCTTCAGGATCTCGCGCACCTTGTCGACGGGCATGTCCATCTCGGCGGCGATCTCTTCGGGAGAGGGGTCGTGGCCGAGCTCCTGCAAGAGCTGACGGGACACGCGGATGACCTTGTTGATGGTCTCGACCATATGAACGGGGATACGGATGGTGCGCGCCTGGTCAGCAATGGCACGAGTGATGGCCTGACGGATCCACCACGTCGCGTAGGTCGAGAACTTGTAGCCCTTGGTGTAGTCGAACTTTTCGACGGCCTTGATGAGGCCGAGGTTACCCTCCTGAATGAGGTCGAGGAACAGCATGCCGCGGCCCACGTAGCGCTTAGCGATGGACACGACGAGACGCAGGTTTGCCTCGGCCAGGCGCTGCTTGGAGCGCTCGCCCTTCTTGACGGCAGATTTGAGTGCCTTCATTTCCTCTTCGCTCAGCTCCGTGCCGTTCTTTTCGGCCTCTTCGAGCTTCTGCTTGGCCTCGACGCCCGCGGACATCGCGGTCGCGAGCGAAATTTCCTCGTCCGCCGACAGCAACGACACCTTACCGATCTCCTTGAGGTACATGCGCACGGGGTCGTCAGTCGAGAAGCTGTCGACCAGCTCGTTCGGGTCGACAAGCTCTTCCTCTTCGATCTCGGCGATCTCCTCCATCGGCGGCTCCACATCGTCGATGCTGCTGTCGATGGCCTCGGCGGTGCCGATGTCGATGCCGAGCGTTTCGAGCGAGTCGTAGATCTGGTCGAGCTGCTCGCTCTCAAGGTTCATCTCGTCGATGGTCTCCATCAGGTCGCTGGAGCTGAGCTTGCCCTTGGCCTTGCCCTTGGCAAAGATCTCCATGAGCTTTTCGCTGCCCTGCAGCAGCGCCGCCGCGGGCAGGGAGGCGACCAGCTTTTCATCCAGCGGGGGATACTTCTCCGCGGGCTTTTCCGCCTGCGCGGTATCCTCGTTCGCTTTCTTGGCCGCTGCGGCCTTTTTCGCTTTCTTCGGCAGCTTGATCTCCTCAAAATCCGCCTCGGCGAGCAGCGCGTTGGCCTGTTCCTCCAGCTCTCTGCTGGTCAGCTGTTTTTCTTCCATGTTTGCTTTCCTCCGTTACCCTTATATTTATTCTTTTCCATCGCGGCCATCAGGGGATCTTCGTTGACGGCCGCGCGCTTGTGCGCTTCGTCTAAAATGATAGTGCAGTAGTCCTTCAGCGCCTGTGCGCCGTTTTTGAGCGATTCCGGCTTTTGCAGGATACCGATCAAGTGGCTGATCTCCTCCGACGTGAAAAATTCCGCCAGCGCTGGGATGTTCACCTGCCCGCTCTCGCGCAGCTGCGCGCGCAGCGCCGTGAAGAACCGGCCCAGGAGGGGAGAGGAGAAGTCCTCTTCCCGGATCGGCGGATTCTCGCCAAAGAGGGAATCGTCCAGCGTCAAAAGCCGCAGCACGCCTTCTTCGGCAAGCGCCGAGCGAAGGTCGGTGTAGCGGATCGACCGCTCGCGCGGCTGGGCGGACGCCGCGGGATTCAGG
>OCQB01000834.1_pt1 | contig 28936 bp, 18 predicted proteins | sample 1538631 | NCBI WGS metagenome assembly OCQB01 (sample SAMN04571713, study PRJEB22368) | human gut metagenome | biome: human gut; material: stool | host: Homo sapiens | place: Luxembourg | collected 2012-10-19
CTGCTCTCGAATCCGATTTTGAGATAGGCTGTACATAAAAATGAATATACACAAAGGGGGATCTGGCGGGTCCATACCCGGCCGGATGCCCCTTTATTTTTGTCATATTCCATTGGCGGAACGAACCGGCTTCCATGTCTTTTCGTCTGTTACTCCCATCATTCCACGTGTCAGCGTGAGTTCCGTGTACCGGTACGGACCATTTCATCAAGTACATTATCTGGCGAGTTTACCGTTCCCGAAAGGTCAAAAAAGAGAATGGTCACACCCGCCCGTTAGGGGAAGTGCCGTTTCCAGTTCCTTGCCCGGAACACCGGCAAGGACAGGATACACCTTCTTGCCCGTCCGGTCGAACTGTCCGCACAACATACGCCGGAGATGCACGTTCCTTTCAATGTTTCCCACTTCCTTGTTCCGTATGGCACTGATGCTGTGCTGTGGATAATCACCACCACAAGTACGTTATATCCGTTCAGATAATTGAAATAGCTGGTAATCAGTATAGTAAACGTAGATTTTCCCATACTGCCTTTCCGGTTGCTTAAAGCGACAAATAAAGGCTCTCTCTTCATAGGCTTGAATTTAGAGTGTATAATTTTTTTCAGATCTGTCTGGATTTGATTTTCTGTTTCACTACATGACAATGCACCTGTTGGTATATGGCCACGATGCACTGCCCGACCTCTTGCATGAATACATTGCGTACCATATTGCACCAGGGTATTGCCGGTTGCCGGAGGGTGTTGCCATACAAGGTGCATTCATGTAATATGGAGTTCAATGTACCATGCACTGCATTGCACGGATGCAATGTATTCCGTTATGTGGGACTGCCATGCAGCATATATGGCATTGCGCATACGTGGATGATATTGCATTCGCATCATGCGCCACCTGTGGCAGACAAGCAATACACCTTACAGGACAATGTTTCAATGCATGCCCTCATGCACTGTGCCAAAAGTAACGGCTATTTTAGAAATTTCCGCCAACATTTCCCCTGCCTGACATCAGACGTCGTCAGATGTCATCAAATGTCATATCAAACACTGTTTACCAGTCGGTTATCACTGTCTGATTTTGCACAATCGGAATCAGACTATGGAAAGGAACTGACTTCACCGGACCACAGCACGCTGTGAACGTCGCGCGGCAATCCGACGAAGGAGGATTCTCTGTTCAAGCGAACAGAGCAAGTTGTGTTTCCGTCAGACAAAAACTGTTTTGTCAGACGGAAACCGCGCCCTTCAGGGAAGGGAGGAAACATTTGCTCCCAAGTCGCAATTTCGGAAGAAAAGAAGTACAAATCCCAAAATCAGACGGATGGAGAAGACGAATGTGACAAGAACGGACAGGAAGCCGAAGACGCTGAAAAAATCATTATCTTCCAGATTCTTTCCGGTTGAGACCTAAGAAATGAGTTCACCGAATCTAAAAACAGGGATTTGTCGAACTCCTTTATACACTCCGTGACCTTCAGAATTCCCCCAAAAACGTTATTTGCGCAGATTTGACACGCTGCGGGTATATACAAAATCGTTCAGCAGGAAGACGGAAGCCGTCAATCCGGTAGATAAGATGTGTGGACCATTGGCACACTTTAAACCTGCTTTCCTTTCCGTTTATTCGAAGTGTCCTTTAGGAATTGAAAATTGGGTGATGTGAGGAAATATGAGTATCACGATAGCCACACCATTTGTTGCTATTGCTTACCTGTGAACCTTGTTCAGACGAGATAACTCACCGTGGATGAACAATTCGTTTAAAAAGATTAACAATTTTGTATTTAAAATGATTGTGTGTGATTAAAAAGTTATATCTTTGCAGTTGAATGAGATACAATCTGTTCAGGACATTTTAGATTTAAGAAGAAGCGTTATGCTTATCTTGTAGACTGGAAACCTGAGAAATTTCAAAGTACGACAAGGATAGCATAGTGGCTCTCACGCCATAGCGTGGGCTGCTATATCCATATCTGTGGTAAAGGTTTTCTCAAGACCTCCAGTTTAAGACGTGGCATGCAGTTCCACGCTTGAACCGAAATATAAAACATACCACATTGATTATCAGCAATACATCAACTAAAACTTTATGAAATGATACCATAAAGTTCCCGTTGTTTTTTATTTTCCCAAAAGGCATATTTCTATAGCAGAATTTCGATTCTTTGTCGGTAAGTCAAAAAATAATAGAGTTACCGATAAGAAATGTGAGCATTATTAAAAGAAACGACCTTCATTAATGAACATTCCCAAACATGATTTTTCGTTCCTAACGAATAAATTACTTAGCAATTCACCGTTTATTTGAATCATTTTTATATCTTTGCATTTGAAAAATCATCAAAATTTCAAAGGTATAATGACGAATGAATATTCCATGGATGGCGCAACTCTTAGACAGCGTATAGAAGCTATGCCTGAAGATTGCATTTTGTTTCGCTCAGATTTCCCAGAATACCACACGGAATTTGTGGGGAGTGTTTTGTCTGAGTTGACAACTGAAGGCATGCTTGTTAAAATTGCACATGGAATATATGCCAAGCCAAGAAATAGTCGATTCGGTGTTGTGCTTCCTTCGGTTGATAAGGTAGTACAGGCAATTGCAGTTCGAGATAACGCTGAGGTGTTGCCATCAGGTATGACAGCTCTGAATGCATTAGGACTATCGACTCAAGTACCGATGAATTACACATACCTTACTACAGGAAGCGAACGAACAATAAACTTATCCAATAGAAAAGTAGTATTAAAACGAGGCGTACCAAAGAATTTCTGTTACGGTACTCGTCTCATCTCTTTACTTGTTCAGGCTCTGAAAGCTCTGAAAAAAGAGAATGTAGGAGAAATTGAATTGAATGTCATCCGACAATTGGTGTTAAAAGAAACTGACAAGGAGACCCTTGTTAAAGATGTAGATATGATGCCTGCGTGGATGAAACGAATTATAAAACCAATGCTAACCGCTTAAAATAGATTTATAATATGGGAAAACTGTGGTTAAATAATGAAATAGTAGACCGTTTGGCAATGTTACAGCAAACGGAAGCAGGACATCCTGGTGTTAATCAGGTAGCTATTGAAAAGGACTGGTGGGTGACTGTTACGCTGAAGGCATTATTCCAAACAGATTGCCGTGATTCTTTAATCTTCAAAGGCGGAACATCGTTGTCAAAAGGTTTTAATATCATAGAGCGTTTCTCTGAAGATATTGACTTGGCAATCAGCCATTCATTCTTTGGTATTGAGAAGACTGATAAAAGTCAGCGTGAGAAATTACGCAAAATATCACGAGCGTATATCCATGAGACTCTTTCTGCTCAATTAGATGCCAACTTGAAAGAAGTAGGAGTTTCTGGTTACACTATAGAAAATGTATCTCAGGTACAAGATAAAGAAGGGAAATGGCGACCGATAGATTCAGATAAAGATCCTACGGTAATTCTATTACACTATCCGTCAATTCTTGAGGATACGATAAATTATATTCCTCCACGTGTAAAGATTGAGATTAGTTGTCTTTCAATGGATGAACCAACGGAATTACGACCAATTCGTTCTTTAATAGGTGAAAGTTTTGATGGCGAAGATACCGATGCAGATAGTTTGGCCAGAACAGTGGTTCCTACTCGCACGTTCCTTGAGAAACTATTTCTTTTGGCAGAAGAGTTCCAAAAGGAAAAACCACGGAGCGTCCGAATGTCTCGCCATCTTTATGATTTGGCAAAACTGATGGATACAGAATATGGAGTAGAGGCCTTATCAAATAGAACACTATATGATGCCATTGTTGAGCATCGTAAGGCTTATTATGCATTGAAGTATGTCAACTATGATTTACATGCACCATCTACCATCAACTTTACCATACCGGAATCGGTTATTGGTGCATGGCAAGATGACTATACTGATATGAAACGCTTCTTCATTTATGGTGAATCTTTGGAGTTTGAAGCACTTATGCAGAAAATGAAAGAGTTGCAAGAAAGAGTGAAGATTTTGTAAACAGCCTAACCATCGAACAATTTTGTGCCAAATAGCTAAAAATATAAAAATCAAACTTGTTGATAAAATGCCTAACGCTGTCCAGAAGATGGAATTTGCATTGTTCTAGTCGGATGTTTGAAACGATAAAATCATAGACAGATAAACTAAAATAGTCATAATATAAAAATATTCAAATATGGATCAAGTAGCATTAAAAAGTATTGAAGACGCTGTTTTTCAGTTTGATATCAAAAGATATATTGACAATACCACAAAAACAGATGAGGAGATTAACGAGAAATACCTAAAAGGCGAAGTGCGTATTGTAACAGAACAAGCTAGATATCCATTGAGTACAATCAAAGATATGTTCAATGGAAAAGACTACATCCTAAATCCAGATTTCCAAAGAAGGCTTAGATGGGATCGTATTAAACAGTCTAAATTGATAGAGTCTTTTATTATAAATGTTCCTATTCCTCCAATTTTTTTGTATGAAAAGGATTATTCTGTATATGAAGTAATGGATGGACTTCAGCGAATCACCGCGATAAAAGAGTTTTATGAAGATAAATACGCATTGGAAGGTTTGGAAATATGGCCAGAACTTAATAGCTCCCAGAACAAGTACGCAAAGGTATTGACAGAAGATATATTTCATCAATTATTCTCTTAAAGGAAACGGCAAAAGATTCAGAAGCTGCCAAGGCTCTGAAACAATTAGTATTTTCGCGCATAAATAGTGGTGGAGCAAAATTAGAGGACCAAGAGTATAGAAACGCTTTATATCCTGGTCCATTCAATGACCTTACTATTGAATTGGCTAGAAATCAGACTTTTTGTGATATTTTTGATATTCCTTTACCAATAGAAACAGAAAATTTAAGTGAAGATACGATAAGTGCTGATTTAAGGGAAAATTCAAAATACAGAACTATGAAAGATGTTGAAACTGTATTAAGGTTTTTTGCTATGCTTAAAATAAATTTCTGGGAAAGTATAACTCTGTCTAAATATTTAGACTTATTCTTGGAACGTGCAAATAAGCTGCCAGAAGATGCTGTTGCATATTATAAAAATCTATTTGAGCGTACCATACAGTTAGCATATGATATATATGGCGATAAAACATTCTGTATGTGGAAAAAGAATAGTAAAGGAGATATATTTCGTTGGACCAAACGAGCAACGACTGTCTTATATGATCCCTTAATGGTCGTATTATCGGAGAATATTGATAAAAGTGAGCGCTTGGTTTCTTTGAAAGATGATATTGTCAATGGAACAAAGGAACTATTTGAAAAAAATGATGAGTTATTAAATGGCCGTAATACTTCATCCTCTAATGTAAAAGAACGTATACGAATATTTAGAGAATATTTTAATTCTTTATAAGGTTATGATGATCAGTGCTATTGCTATGTTACAAAAAAGATTGGATAGTATCAATACCCATATAAAAGTCTTAAAAAGAATAGAGAATATCACAAAACAACAAATTGAGAACGATGACTTTAAGTATATCCAATCCAAGCAAACAGATGAAAAAACATTTAACTATCAAGCAAATATAATATCATTATATGGAAGTTTAGAATTTTTTATTGAAGAGGTATTTAAAGAGTACATTGAACATTTGAGACATATTATACCACAATACAATTCATTGAATAAAAAAATAAAAGACAATTATTTTGACAATGTTGCGAAATTACATAGTAAGCTCCATTATGCTAAATTTTCACATATAACAGAATTGAAAATTGTGCAAAATTTGGAAAAAGTTATTGTACAAGATAATAATGAAATTTTAGCTGAACCTTTTTTGGGTAATGGGGCAATTATAAGCATAGCATAATTTGTGAATTAATGAGTTCTGTTGGAATAGATAATGTTGATTGTAATATCATCCAATTAAGTCCTTTGTCTGATTTATTATTGGAGTTAACTCCTGATAAAGAGCAGCAACGAAAAATGGTTGCAATGCGTCTTGAAGAGTTGGTCAATAGACGTAATGAAGTAGCACATGGGGCAATATCTGATGATATTATTAATATTGATAGTTTTGAGGATATGCTTAAATTCATAACTGTTTATTGTGAATCTCTTAACAAGCTATTAGCGCATGAATTATTAGCATATAAGTGGGAACAAGTCCCATCAACAACTTATACTCCGAGTAATGTTTATGGCAATGCAATTGCAGAACTTAAAGTAAAGAATATTCACTTAAATATCGGCAAGAAATTATTAATCAAAAAACAAGACTATCCAGAGTATATTGAGACAGAAATAATAGGACTTCATATCAAAAATAATACGACAGGAGATATAGAAGAGAAGGATAGCATTGATATAAATGATGAAGAATATCTAATCTCCGTAAAGGTATCAGACAAATTAAAGATTAATAGGGAATTGAAATTTATTTAGATAATGATTAATACAGAGTAATAGCCTGCGGGATGCAGACTATTACTGTGCTTAGATGCTTTGTTCGATGATTTTTATTTCAGCATTGGTTAGTCCATATATACCATAAACGATAGTATCAATTTGTCGTTCTAACGATGATGTATCATGATTAGGATTAGTCTTTTTAAGAGCAATAATCTCATCAACTATTTTGACAATTGAATTTTGGATATCAGAAGAGGTCTTTTTAATCGGGATTTCTGACAAAGGCTTTTGATATAATTCCAATGTCTCGCCCTTACGTTTCCCTTTGTGATATAACCATATATAGTACAATTTTGAGTTAAGAAGCCCCAATATGTATTTTATATGGTAATCCTTATTAGGTTTTGTAATATAATATACATCGGCACTTGCGTACCAGTCGCATTCATTATAACCAAATGTATTGGTTTTACTCCTTTGTGGGCATACGATTTTAGCGCACGTAAAAATATGAGGATGCGCAGTTCCCCTTCTTAATTGATGCCAATACTCGGTCTTTTCATTGTTTATCTCTCGAATCCTTGTTAAAATAGGTTGATATATCGAAAGACAAGATTTTATAATTCCTTGTTCACTTAAAGGAGTGTCAGATGACGAAAATATCAACTTCTTGTTGGTTGCTTCATTAGTGCAATAACGGCTTATATCTGAATTTTTATAAAAGTCTTTATAGAATGGATAATTCTGAACTAATTGAATAGTATCGCTATCTCTAAAATAACTACAATCCAACACGAACACTCCGTCATCTTTGCGTATATCATTACATTGGATATAGTCAGCATCGGCATATTTCATATTGTGGTTGGTGATACTATCACAGCCTCCCATAATGCCAGCATTAACTTCTGCAATATTACCTAAAGTATTATTCCCTAACTGAATTTTATCCAGCAATGATGATAGCGGATTATCTCCACTACTATTTTGTAAACGAATATAATTCTCCTCTCCATCGTATAAATCTTCTTGTACAATATTGGCATAGGTAGTATCTTCATCTATATGGCTAATTATAGAAGTAAACATTAGGGGATTTAATGCACCCTTTTTGTGAACATCTATAACTTGGCATTTACAATCATCTTTCCCTTTAGAGAAGGAACTAATCATATTATGCTGTCCGGGAGCATTCTCAAAAAGACGCAGTTCTCCAAGATTAAACAAGGTTTTGATGTTCATTCTATCTTTAATATCTGCTCGAAGTCTTCTTGCTCCTAATGCTGTTGGATAATAGTTCGTTGTAATAAATGTTGCTACACCGTGTGGAGATAACATATTGAATGGAAGACATTGCCAAATTGCAGGCCGATGTGGAGAAGGCACAAGAGGGCAGGAACACCATCCTCTCGTGGTTCGGCAAAGGCGACCTTGCCAAAGCGAAAAAGGAACTCTCGGACAAGGACGAAGAGATTGCCGGACTCAACAAGCGGCTCAAGGAACTTCAGGCAGAAAAGGCGCGGTTGCAAGAGCGGCACAAGCTGGAAATCGGGAAACTGCGGGACGGTTATCAGAAAGAGATAGAGGCAGCCATCCGCAAGGTGGAAGCTGCCGAGCGGCAGTCAAAGGAGAAAGATACCGTCATAGAAAGGCAACAGAAACAGATAGACTTGCTTGACCGTAAGGCAAACCCTCATCGTTACAGTCTCTCATCCGGAGCCGAGCTTGTACGCATCAGTGTGCCCAACCACCGAAATCCGTCGCTTCATATCTGGACACGTGTCGGAGAAGAACTCTATGAGGACACCAAGTTCCAGATAGACTATGATGTGGCCCAAAAGCATTTCAACGGGCAGATTACGGACGAGGAATTTGTCAATGCCGTATTTGAGTCGCAGGAGCAAGTAAATGGGAAGCAGGCCGAGCTGTTGGGTGCGGTTTTCGCCCTTACCATTGGCAGTCCGGCACAGACTCATGTCGGTACTGGTTCTGGCGGCTCATCCTCTAACCTCCCGTGGGGTGAACAGAAAAACAAACGTACGAATAAAAGATAAGACTATCAGAATATCATGGTAAGAGACAAGCACGATTTTCGGAAAAGATAAAATCTAATGGACGCTATATTCGTGTTAAAAGACATAAAGTGCAATTTTGAAAGAAACAGTTGTGTTAGTACAAAATAATTTTTGTACCTTCGTGTCCAAAATATGACAATTCACATTAAGGAAATATGGAAGGTAAAAGAAATAAAATTAGTATAGAACAAGCAAATCCATTTACGGGATTTGACAATGTTGTTAATTCAATTAGCGATATAAAAACCATCTGTACTAATATTGAATTCAAATCTGAAGCTGGACTTATTGTCTCCCTTCCTAACAATGAAACAAGTTTATTGGCTGATTCCACTCCAGAAGAGCTTCTTAAATTTGATACTGGCTCTTCAATTGATGTTCATTATGATCCTGACGGAATAGTATGCAAAGACAACGGTCAATACGACATATACAAGAATATTATTTCAAAAACAAATAGTGGAAATATCTATAGTGCCCAAATCATTGACAAGTTAAAACATGGACTTCTAGTTACTATTAATGGATTACAGTGTTTTTTACCAGAAGGACAAATTGGGTTAGAAAAAGGGAATTATTCCCAAACCTATATCAATACGATTGATGTCAAACTTATCAGTATAAAACTTAAAGAAAAAGAAGGAAATAGATTTCTTCCTATTGTTTCGCATAAAATTATTGAAGATGAAAAGAATGCAATTGAAGCACAGGATAAACTGCGAAACATAAAAATTGGCTCCATTATTCAAGGAACTGTGAAAAATATTACAAGCTATGGAGCATTTGTAACTCTTTTTCCTACTATCGAAGGTCTTATTCATATAACAGACCTATCCTGGAAAAGAGTATCGGATCCTTCTGAAATTCTATCTATTGGACAAAATATAAATGTTATTATCTTTGACATAAAGCAAATGAACGATGGCAAAACCCAAATCAGTCTCGGCTTGAAGCAATTAACACAGAGACCATGGGAGTTACTTGATAAAAATTCCAAGAAAGGAGACGTAGTTTCTGGCTCAATATGTAACATCACCGATTATGGTATTTTCATAATGCTTTCTTCTGGGGTACAAGGACTAGTTCACAGAACAGAACTATCATGGAATCCCAAAATCACATCCAAAGACTTTCATAAAGGACAAATTGTAACCGCCAAAATCATCAATATAGATTGGGAAAAAGAAAAGCTTCTGTTAAGTATCAAACAGATGCAGGCTGACCCATGGGAAGATATTGAGGGTAAAATCGCTGTAGGTGATGTCGTAAGAACAACAATTTCTAACTTTACGAATTGGGGAATATTCGTGACAATTGTCAATGGTATTGAAGGGTTAATTCATTTATCCGAACTTTCTTGGACTGAAAAGATTAAAAAGCCCCAAGATCACTATACATTAGGAGAAGAACTGAAAGCTATAATAATCTCAATAGACAAGAATAAAAAAAAGATTGAGTTAAGCCACAAACAAATTCAGCCAAATCCTTGGCAAAAATACTCCGTTGGCCAGCATGTAAATGCAATCATTCTTGAGATTGAGAAACATGGTATTCAGTTAAAGTTAGAAGATGATAATTTACCAGCAATTATACCTGCAAGATTGGTGTATAGGGATTATAACTTTGAAGAAAATAGCAAATTAGAATGCATTATACAAGAGATTGACGAAAACAAAAGAAGAATAATCTTAGCAATTGCATAAAATGGGATTCGATACAAATCTACAGAAAGAGATATGGTTAAAGCATATTGAGGTGCAGGAGCGAGTTCTTCAACTAAACTCAGTACCTATTGCTGTCGAGCCAGAAACCATACTGATATCCGGACAACGGTTAAAGCTTAGAGTGTGTCAAACAGATGAGCTAGATACCAAAATAGACAGAGTAAAATCTTTCTTTGGTGTCAGTGACGATGCCATTGACAACAACAATGATACCATCGTCTGTGATGCACGCTTTAATCCTGACCCATATGATATCTCTCAATTAGCGGAAGATTGCCAGAAGCACTATATCCAACTATCAAGAAACCCAATTATTGAGGGAGTTATTCGCTCGCAGAAATCAACTTTTACAAAATGCGTCAAAATATTAAAAAAACACGGAGACAAATATGCTGTTGATAGCAACAGACGACTCCAGGTCACTGTGGATACTCTTCGAAAACTGGATAATGATGCCGATTTTCCTTGTGACATTCTTCCAAAGATCGCCAGTGGAATATTCAGCATCTCACCAACGCCTGCTTATTTCATTCGTAAGTGGTTGTCCATTGAATGCCACCATCTTCTCAAATACGAGAATGTCAAGATTGAAGGTGTCGAGGAACGTAGATTAAGACGAGTATTGACTATACATGATAATTATTTCAGTGAATCAGCATTACAGAGGCTCAATGAACTTTGGGGATTAAGATTATTCTCTTTTGATGTAATAATCGAGGTTTCAAAAGACATCATGAAGAACTACGATTTTAAGAAATCGTTATACGACTTCCCTGAGTCAAAGAACGGAATCTTTCATTATCACTTCAATGCCAAGTCCAATGACAACAGTGGAAATCTGTCCATAATCAAAAGGAAATGGCAGGTAGATTTACTGAGAGATATATGCACTTCTGAGTTCGGAGAAAACAACTACCAATTTCATGTAGATTACAACTATCTATATGATTCTAAGTTATATCATCAAAATATTGATGGCATAAATCTTTATGATTTCTTCCAAGATTTAAAAGACAATATTTCAGAAGAAGGTATTTCCATCAGTGAATCAAAGCAGTCAATTGGCGTAAATTTTGACTGGAGGATTACTACCCCTGAGCAACTACGTATTGAACTAAGCAATAAATATGATGACTTAGAGATGTCAATTTTTGCCGACCATAGATGCAATGTAGAAATAAATGACAAGAATGCAGAATGGGGAAAGATAGAAATGTTTCTAAAGGAAAATTTCTCATCTTTAAAGACTTACATAAGTCCAAAAGATGGGTCAATGCACTTTGTTCAAGAGTATCGCACACAAGAACAAGCGTCTCAATTCCATATTTCGTTATCATCATCATTAAATCAATTAAGAGAGTTGGGCTGCGAATTTGAAATACATCAAAATCCTGTAGGAAAGAAAAAATACCTGTTGCATATTGATCGGAATAAAATTGCCGAAAACAAAGAAAATGTGGTAAATACTCTTCGTGGAGCAGAATTCACAGTAAATGATCATTCTATAGGCAAATTGTTTAAAGTCATTTTTCCTGAACTATTATTCGATATTTCTTCTGCAGACTATAATTTTAGTGAAAAAGGAGCTCTTTCATTCAGCCATATTACTCCGAACCTAGAAGGGGATCTGGAAAAAATCAAACGACTGAAAGACGCTTTCGATAACATTTCAACAGGAAAAGGCGTTAAGAATTCCAACATCAGCCAATTCATCTTTGATGCGACAAAAGCAGCTCCGACCGAAGATATCGAATTCTACACTAACGAATCGAGCAACTTTTACAAAGATATCAAACGTAATTTGCTAAACAAGCACATTAATCCTTCTCAGCTAGATGCAATCATCAAATGTTTGAAGGCTAACGACATTGCTCTGATCCAAGGCCCTCCGGGTACTGGTAAATCAACTGCAATCGCAGAACTTATTTGGCAACTTATAAGATTAAATCCTCAAGAAAGGATTCTTCTGACCTCCGAAACTAATCTTGCTGTTGATAATGCGATTGATAGAACAGTCAACGGTACACATAACCTTGTAAAACCTATACGCTTCGGCTCTGATGACAGACTAGCTATAGAAGGGAGACAATTTTCTATTAACGCAATGGAACAATGGGTAGAAACTGGCAAATTCGATTATATCGAAGACCAAGACGAACATATAGAGGATGATGAAGTTCAAACTAAATCTGGAAAGTTAATTCTTGTGAAGTGGCTGGACAATATTAGAAAACGCATTGACTATGACAATATGGACTCTATATCTGCTACTTTATGGGAACATATTCTTGAGAATCCTGACAAGCATATGAGACAACTCATCTTTGATCAATATAAAACTCATTGTAACGTTGTAGGTGCCACTTGTAGTTCTATTGGTGAAAAAAATACTAAGAACAGACCTACAAAGTTCTTCATGAACTATTGTTCTGTATTCGGAGAAGTCAAGACAAAGACAATTAATAAAAAAGGTAGTAATATCACAGATGAAGAAATAAAGATCACAACTTACAATTGTAAGGATGGAATCTCTTTCACAACAGTCATCCAGGATGAGTCCAGTAAGGCCACTCCTGCAGAATTAGCCCTGCCTCTTGTATATGGAAAGAAAAATATTGTAATTGGCGACCATCGACAATTGCCGCCTATGCTTGACAAAGACGAATTCAAGAATACCTTGGATTTTCTTTTAGATAACGCTTCTGGAGAATCTGAATTGCGTCAGTTGAAAAAATTAAAGTCATATGTTATAAAAAATTTCGACGAAATGGAAATATCACATTTCCAGAGAATCTATGAAAATATCGATCCAAGTCTAAAAGGAAAATTTACTCACCAATATAGAATGCATCCTGATATTAATGAGGTTATCAAGCAATTCTATGAAAACAAAGAAAACCCCGAATCAAAAGATGGACTTGTCTGTGGATTAATAGATCCTGTGGATTTAGGAGTCAATGATACCAATATGTCAAATCCATTTTCAAGATATCATGGTATTCAGATTGATGATTTCATCTGCGGAGAGTCATTATCACCAGAAAATCATGTTGTTTGGATTGATGTCAATTCCCCTGAAATGATAGAAGGAACATCAAGAGTCAACGAAGGAGAAGTAAAGGTGATATCACATATTCTTGAAAAAATGTCATTATCAGACTCTTTCAAAGAATACTGCAACAAATGGACTGATGAAGACAACAAAGAGATTGGAATTATCAGTTTCTATAGCAAGCAAAAGAACCGAATCAGGAAGATGAGCAGATCATTTAATAATCTTCCTATGAAGATTGATGTAGTAGACAGGTTTCAGGGTATGGAAAGAAACATTATCATCGTGTCTATGGTTCGAAGCAATACAATCTCTGATTCGCAGCAAGAGCCGGATTTCACCGAATATGAGTTAGGATATCCAGAACAGACCGATTTGGGATTTGCACAATCTCCAAACAGACTAAATGTTGCACTATCCAGAGCAAAAAGACTGCTAATTATCATTGGAAACAGTGAATTATTCAGGCAGAAAGATATCTATGACAATGTATACAAAATCATAGCTGCTAACCCTAATGGTAAGATCATTAAATGCAATCCTTATGAAGACCTTCGCAAATAAGATTTCAGAGTCACAACTAATATACAAATCTCAGTTATCGGATTCTGCTCTAAGAGCATGGCCTTTGAAAAAGACTTTGTGCAAAATATATTTGTATGAGGATAAACCATGCTCTGACATTGATAAAATAATCTGTTCAACCCTATACTATCATGGTGGTAAACTGGCCGCAGATGATTTGGCAACAATCCTCGGATTCAATGTGAAAGACAATGATGAGTCCGATCCGAAGAGGTATAAGGACGATGCAGAGATATGTATCTTCAATAAGTTGCTTGAACCATTAATCGAAGACGAACTTATCAGCAAAGAGAATAATAAGATTGTCTTGACTTCTTTGGGTGATTTCTCAGTAAGGGAGGGCAAGAAACGACTATTCTATGAGGCTGAATGCAGATATTTTGAGAACTTTAGCTTGATAAACAACGATGAAGCTCCTTTCCCTTTCAGAGATGAACTTTCTGTTACAACTACAATAAATAATAAGAAAAAAATATCTTACTATAAATATCTACAATCCGATGATGTTGATCCTCAAATAAAGGAGGATGATAAGGCATTAGTGGATTCACTTCTTGAACAGATGCCACTGAATACAAAAGTATTCAGTGCATCATTAGTATGCAATAACTTCCAGATTGAGAGTGAAGGGATTGATGTTATCCATATATAACGAAAACGGAGAGGATTTCGCTGTTGTGTTTTTTAAGGACGGTTCTGTCAGTGAATACGTTTCGCGACTACTCAACAATGATGTAAATAGCAAAATCAAGAACATCAAAGTTGAATGGGGATACTATCTTAAACTACTTCATGATCCCGAGGCATCTTTGGACTATAATAGTCTAAAATCCTTTGAAGACATCATTGAATGGGGAAAGATTGTCAAAGATGGCAGATATTGCTGGAATGATCATGATTTGTTTGACATGCTTTCCAATAACATCGATGCAAACATTTGGCAGGATATTTCATCTATTTGTCCAATAGAAGATATAAAAATCTATGTAATGATATCTTCTGAAAACTGGGATTGGAATATCTTGTCCGCAAGAATTGATGGATCATTCATAGTAGAGAATTCATCAAATTATCCATGGAATTTTGATGTTGTAGTACACAATACCAATGTTACCAAAGAAGATATTGAGAAACTTTTGGTTGATCCAAATCTCACATCAGTACAGTGGCTTTGGAAGGAAATCATGCCATTACTGTCAAATAATTTTGTAATCAAACACATAGATAATGTTTCTTTCGATCTATCAATACTAACTGAATCAGAACCAGATCTTGTTAAATCATTGATTTTGCAATATCCAGACAAGGCCTGGAACTGGGAATACATATCTCTCAAATACGATCTTGACTATATATTAAGCAACATCAATCTTCTTTCAAAGAGATTGAACATGCGTACTTTAACTATCCGAGCATTGAGTTCGGAAGAGTTTGCACACCAATATTGTCAATCACAAAGTTTCAAAGACGAGCTGAAGAATAATATCGAAACGTCCCTTTCTTCTTTTAATGTCAATTCATCTAACCTTATCTGGAGTAATGAAATCATTGATATGCTTGAAGAAATCGGAGTGTTATCTTGGTGTGTGCCTATCATTGGAGGCTTTGAATCAAATCCATACATAATCTGGGATAACGAATTCTTCAAAAAATATTCTGTTAAAATCACTAGCGCAACAGGCTATTCATGCGTCACATCCCGAATAACAGACTTCGAAATTGTCAACGAACATTCGGAATTTCCATGGGACTGGAAATTGATTTCTTCAAAATCTAACTGGATTGGAGTAACTGATTTTGTTGCCAAACATATAGCGCAGTTGGATCTCAAGATTGCGTTTAGCTTGTTATCTAGTGACACTTTTTGTTCATTGTTTGAATGCCCAGAGATGCAAGATTTCTTGTCGTCACATCCAGACATTAAGCATAGAGCCACAGAACTTGCAACCATACAACTTGTAAAGAATCACATCGACTTTGACTGGGACTGGAATTTACTTACAGTTAAAACGATTGATTCTCTGAAGATTGATAAATTAAGTGATGAGCGATGGGTGAATAAGTGGGACTGGCATTATTTGTCAGAGAACCTTGCTATTGACAATATTTCAGAATATCTTTTTCAGTATCAAGATTATTGGAACTGGACTATTCTGACCCGTAGACTCAACAAAAATACAATCTTAGCAAATCTTGCAGATTTTGCGGACAAATGGGATTGGGTATCATTGGTTGATTCCATCTTCACAAAAGAAGATTTAAGCATTAATGGATATTTGCCAACCATTGCTACGATAATTAGTATTCAGGATGAAAAATCAAAGACAGTTCTTTGGGAAAAAATTACGAGGAGGTTTACCCTCGATGAACTATATAGTCAAATACATCAGACTGTAATACTTGCAGACTATTCACTATTATTTCAGTGGGATCTCAAGTATGTGTATGACCATAAAGATTTTTATCTCAACGAGTACATTAACCAATATCCTGATGATGTCAATTGGGAACTCCTATCAAAGTCAAAATCTGTAGAAAGACTATTCTTTTACGACAAAAGCATACTCAGTTTTAAGATGTGGTTAGAGATGGTTAAATCTCTTTTACACAATAATGATTACGATTGGGATTTCTATGCTTTGTCACAGAATGATGCAATTAATTGGCATCCTGCAATTTTGAAGATTCGAAAAAAACAGTGGGACTGGCAGTATTTGTCACAGAAGAGCAAATGTTTTTCTAGCACTTCTACCACATTTGATCAATTTAAGCTGTCCAATAACATAAGGATGTTCAAGGATGTTATTGATTTCAGCCTATTATCTGGAAGATCAGATATTGTTTTTGATGACAATTTACTCAATAGTTTTATCAACGAAGAATGGGATTGGAAAGCAATCTCTGAATCAAACAAGTTAGCTGTTAGCAATACGTTCTTGATTAAAAACCAAGACAAACAATGGGATTGGGAAAGCCTCTCAAAGAGCAAATGCCTCACAATAAACAAAGAATTATTAGAGAACACAAAACAGCGAGCTTGGGATTGGATTAGATTGTCTTCCAACAATAGCTTACAACTGTCATTGAAAGAACTTCTCTCTCTCGATATTGCTAATTGGGATTGGGCTGCACTAAGTGGTAGGGAAGATATTCCTTTTGACAATGAGAGCATATTGTCCACATTGGATAAATCATATACCACGTGGGATTGGGGTGCATTGTCCACAAGAACAGACCTGCAATATAATGAGGATTTTATATTAAAAATTTGGCAAAAACCTATGGATTGGATAAGTGTCTCAAGAATGAGCTCGTTCATCCCATCAATCAATGTATTATCCAAAATATCTAATTTTGATTTAGATTGGGATGCCATTTCACAGAACAACTTCCTTTCCAAGGAGGTACTATATCAATATAGAGACAAGCTTAATTGGAAATATGTTAGTCAATCCGAAACATTCCAAAAACTTGGAATTGAATTCTTCCGTAAATATAGAACTTATTTAGATTGGTCTATTATATCGAATTCAACATATTTTTCTTTATCGATTGAGAACTTGAGTGAATTTAAGGACAGCGTTGACTGGGGAATAATCAACCAACGAAAAGATCTCAATTACTCCAACATTCTTCTTGACAATTTTGCAGATTATATCAATTGGTCTGAGGCATCGAAAGCAAACACTATTGACTTCTCTATTGATTTTGTCAAGAAGCACATTGATAGATGGGATTGGTCGGCCTTATTCAATAATCCTCTGATCATTGAAGATGCCGACAAATATAAGTCTACCTTCAAGGATAAATTGAACGGAATTAAATTTATTGAACGTTTTCCTGATTCAAATCCTAAAGTATACCACTTCGCTCACTTATTCAATGCGGTGAGTATTATCAAGACTAGAAAGATTTTAAGTAGAATCAGAGGTAAAGGGTTATTCGAGAATTCTGCAGGAAGCAATGTTCATAGAAGGGATACAGCACACCATTATGCCAGATTCTATTATCGTCCACAAACTCCAACTCAATATTATAACGAGGCTTTAGGAGAAGACTCGCATTCTTCTAGAGAGAGATGGGCATTCGGTGGCTATGACTATCGAGGGCGAAAGATTTGGAATTCATATATCGAATGTCCAACAACAAAATATTGGCGTGCACAAAGACTTGGCTCCCCAAAATGTCCAATGCCTGTATTTTTTGAATTTGATTTGCGGGAAATATTAAATCATTGTCTTAATAAATGCTACTATAGCACAGGAAACATGCAAGGTGACAACAGCCAAGTTATCTCCATTGCAGATAATCCAAACCGACTCAACACCTCGCATCTTTACTCAACCATTGAGGATGACCTTGATACTTACAAGGCGTATTCCCAACAAGAGTTTCTTGTTGGGAACGAGTTGGATTTCTCATGTCTAAAAAATTTCAAAATTATCTGCTACAATGATGAACAAGCAAAGTTGTTAAAGATGCAATTAGGCGATGATCCGATTTGTAATCATATCACAACAGATACATGGACAAGTTCTGGCATCAGTATCTTTCACAGAACTAATAGAACAATATCAATTGATGAAGCTAATGAAACTCTTTGTTTCTCTACCGATTACAGAGATCCAAGTTCTATTGTAATCGAATGCGGAAACATTGATGGTCTTGAAATTGTTGATAAGTCACATATTATCAACATCTCAAATGGTAAGATTCAGGCATATCCTTCAATCAGTATTATTAAACCATCCATTCCAATCACAGTCAGATTTATGGATTTACAAAAATATGATAACAACTCATGGGTAATATATTCAAATGAAAAGAATATCTCTGGCTCTGTGACTTCATATTCAATAATCACAGATAAATTAATAAGACAATTTGAAATAGAAACTTCACAGCTTCATATTACTCTGACAAAGTCGTTGTTTAAGAGTCATATGATAAACTCTTATCATGGTATTGGGCACACTGTGAGAGTTATGTGGAACGCTTTTTTAATAGCATCCATAGACAAGACTGTAAGCAATTCGATGCTTCCTTCTGTTTTATATGCTTCTTTGATTCACGATTTAGGGAAAAATAGTGATACAGAAGGAGAAATACATGGCGAGAATTCTGCGATTCTTTATAAATCAAAAATAGAACAGCTATGTAGCCAAGAAGATGCTATGTTCATCCTAGAAGCTGTAAAATATCACTCTATAGATGACAGCAAAACTCCATCGGCAGTTCAGCGCAACAAAATATGGGAGATTCTAAAAGATGCAGATGCCTTGGACCGTAGCAGACTACCAGGAAGAGGATGCAATCCTGCATTTTTGAGAAATAAATTGTTTTCTTCTAAAGATGGCAAAGAGATTCTTTTGATTGCCAAAGAACTTCCTTCGCTTTCTTGTGATTGCTCTTGGGAATATCCGTTTGTTGATATTGTTTATGTTTTAAAACAATTTGTAAATAATAAAAATAAAGATTGTTGTCCAACGATTGATATCAATCACCTTGATGAGGTGTGGAGATTGATTTTAATGGAAAATATTCTTCTTTCCAGATTGTTGAATAAAGAAGAACGAATTAATATGCTATATGGATATGCGGAAACTCTTGGTGACACTTTGTCTCATAAACTTAATATTGAGAAAACTACAACAGATTCAATGAGTAAAAAATTGAATGACCTCGAAATAGCATATATAGCACTAGATAAATATGTAAAAAGTAATCCGTTAACAGACGATTCGTTTATTAAAGGACTTGAAGAATTGGAAATTTTATATATTGAAAAGGATGTTAATAATTTAAATCCTTTGTCTTTATGTAAGAATCTGAAATTTCTAATCCTTGATGGCTATTGGATTGATAAATATCACTTTTCAGATTTCTCACCATTAAAGGATCTCGGAGAAATTTATATATGGCATAATAGTGGAGACACCCACATTCGCTATAAACTTAATAGCTATACAAATATAGATAACTTCTCAAATATTAATTATAGTGAGAACTCGGACGATCCATGGGGAGATTACTACGATAAAATTAGATTATATTCTAATAATAAATAATATATGGCATACAAAGAAGTTTCCGGCAATATTTTCAACACGAAAGCAATGGCTGTAGTAAATACAGTCAATTGTGTTGGAGCTATGGGCAAAGGTATCGCACTTGATTTTAAGTTAAGATTTCCAGAAATGTTTAAAGAGTATCAGCGTATTTGTTTTCAACATCTTCTCAAACCAGGACAAATACTCCCGTATAAAAAATCAAGTCCAATCATTTTGAACTTTGCAATCAAGGATGATTGGAAAGAGCCCTCAAAAATAGAATGGATAGAGGAAACCCTCAAAAAGTTTGTTGACAACTATAAGAAATTAGGTATAACATCCGTTGCATTTCCATGGATGGGGGCAATGAATGGTGGATTGCCGATAGAAGTTATCAAAGAATTAACCAGAAAATACCTCTCTAGTTTAGATGATATTGACATTGAGGTTTATGATTTTGATCCTAATGTTCCGTGCGAACTTTATAGAAGTCTTCAAGAAATTGTATTTTCCGAAAAATTTAAGCTTAGTGAATTGGAAGTTTTATCTAATATAAAGTCTAGATATTGGATTAAAATCATTGATGCAGTTAATGATCCAAATACAAAAAGTATCAATAATCTATGTCATTATATAGTGAATGGCAAAAGAATTATTGGAAAGACTAATATTGAAAGGCTCTTTGTTTTCTTAACAAAGTATAAAAACGAGAAATTGCCAATAATTAAAGATTTGTTTTAAATGATACAGTCTGATTTACAACGATACCTACAACGTGAATATCCACAGGAAAATGCTCATTGCGAATGGAAGGAATTTAAGAATTTGAAGAACTCATTCTGTGGGGATGAGAAAGACGATGTGATTTCCTACGTGTCGGCTATTGCCAATATGGAAGGTGGACACTTGGTGATTGGTGTGCATGACAAAACATTAGAGATTGTTGGCACAAACACGTATAACTATGATAGGCAAAAGGCGATATTGCGACTGACAGAAAGATGCGTAAATCTTTCAACAGAAGGTCTAGATATAGATGAGTTTATCACAGATGACACCAACCGTAAAGTATGGGTTATCCATATTCCTAAACATCTACCTAAGCGACCTGTGTTTGCCTATAATAAGGCGTGGCAGCGAATAGAGGATTCTCTCGTAGAAATGACTACTGAACGCATGAGCGCAATTCTTGATGAACCGATTTTCAGCGAAACGGATTGGTCGGCACAAATTGTAGCCGATGCGACGATTAACGACCTTGATGAAGTTGCCATAGCCAAAGCTCGTATGATGTTCAAGAAAGTACACAGCAGAATATCTGAAGCCGAGGTAAATGCATGGTCTGCGGAAACATTCTTGAGAAAGTGCGGCATAATGAAAAACGGAGGAATCACTCGTGCAGCAATCATTCTTCTTGGTAAATATGAAGCTGCTTTCAAGTTGCGTCCAGCTGTTGCACAAGTGACTTGGACAAGGCGAGATGAAAAACAGGATGTTGTGGATTACGAACACTTCACCGTGCCATTTATATTAACCGTAGATGAGATTTTATCAAAGATTGAAAATCTGACAATGCGTGAAATGCCGGGAGGCACACTCTTCCCTGACACGATGAAGCAATATGACGACTATACCATCCGCGAGGCACTTCATAATTGTATCGCGCATCAAGACTATACGATGCAGCAGCGAATCAATTTTGTAGAAAATCCAACTTATCTTTATTACTCCAATGTAGGGAGTTTTATTCCTGGCACTTTGGAAAATGCTTTAACAAATGAAGAACCTCAAGCATATTTCCGCAATGAGTGTCTTTGCAGGGCAATGGTTGATTTCAACATGATAGACACAGTAAGTAGAGGCATCAAGAATATGTTCAATGAACAATGGCGTCGCCATTTCCCAATGCCGGATTATGAGATTGATGCTAAAAACAGGAAAGTGTCGGTACGCATTTACGGTAATGAGATAAATAAGCAATATACTAACTTGCTCAAAACAAACAATTCATTGACTTTGTGGGACTGCATATCATTAGACGCAGTCCAAAAGGGCAGAACCATTCATGAGAATGTTGCGCAGGATTTACTGAACAGAGGACTCATTGAGGGTAAAGCCCCCAATTATACAATCTCTTTAGGGATTGCAAAAGCTACTCGTCAACTGCAAGATTATACCAAACAAAAAGGACTTGATAAGGAGAAAATCAAACAAATGATTTTGCAGTATCTTAAGAATGCCGGCACAGATGGAGCGAAACGTGATAGCATTTATAAATATGTCAAAGATGTAATGCCGCAAGTTAAGACGCATGAACAGCAATTGAGACTTTTAGGAGATATACTTAGTGCATTAAGTGTGGATAAGCTTATTTATGCGAAAGGACGGACATGGTTCTTAAAAGAATAGTCATAACGGAAGATTTTGACGGTTTATTCCAATTATAGCGGAAATTATAACGGATTCCGTCATATTATAGCGGACAATAATAGTCCGGTTAATTCATGTCAAACTCGTAAATTAAAAAGTATGTTATTAGGAGAAAGAATAAGAGAATTAAGAGCAGAGCACGGAGTACTGCAAAGACAGTTGGCAGCCTTACTTGAAATAGACACTCCGATGTTCAGCAAAATAGAGCGCGGAGACAGACGAGCTAAACGAACACAAGTAATACAATTGGCAGAGTATTTCAAGATAGATAAGAATGAACTTCTCACCCTGTGGCTAGCAGACAAAGTATTAGATGCTGTAAAAGAGGAAGACGAATTAAAACATGATGCAATTGAAGTCGCACAGAAAAAAATAGGCTAAAACTTACAAATGTTGGGAATTATATGGTATCACAGCCATATAATTCCCGATATTAATATTTGATATTCAGATGATTAATTTGCAATATTAGGTTCAAGCGTGGAACTGCATGCCACGTCTTAAACTGGAGGTCTTGAGAAAACCTTTACCACAGATATGGATATAGCAGCCCACGCTATGGCGTGAGAGCCACTATGCTATCCTTGTCGTACTTTGAAATTTCTCAGGTTTCCAGTCTACAAGATAAGCATAACGCTTCTTCAAATTCTAAAATGTCCTGGAGAGAGAGTTTTCTCTCTTCAAATGCAAAAATATGAAAAAATGCAGGAAGCGCAATAACATTTCCTGCATTTTTTATATTGGTACATAAGTATTTATAATCAGATAAGATAAGGCATCCATACTTTACAGTTTGGAATTTCACACATCCGTTTTCAACGATAGTCATATCCGCCCTTTCCGTCACATCGTTATTGAAATTTCATGGAACGACCGGTTAAGACAGTCGCCGAACATCGTCAGATCCTTGTCGATTTTCTCGGTGGTGATCTTACAGTACTTCTGCGTAGTAACTATGTTCGTATGTCCCAGAACCCGGCTCACACTTTCGATGGGGCCCCCTTGCTTAAAGCCAGCGTTGCGAATCCATGACGGCTCACATAGAACGATATGTTCTTGGTAATCCCGCACTCCCTTATCATCTGCTTCAACGACTTGCAGATTGACCAGTAATTCAGGTCGGGAAACACGACCCCGTTCTCCTGGACCCCCTCGTAACGCTTGATAATCTGCAAGGGAATATCCAGCAGTTTAACCTGGAAATTCACTTTCGTCTTGTGACGCTTGGACAGTATCCATTTCTCACCGTTCACTTCCGCAATGTCATCGGTGGTCAGTTCCTTTATATCCACAAAAGACAGGGCGGTGAAGCTGGCAAAGACAAACAAATCCCAGATATAAGCCAGCTTCCTGTTTGAAAACTCGTGAGCCATTACCGTCTTGATCTCATCCTCGGTCAGGTATTCCCGTTCCTTGACGTTCTGGTTGACGCAATATTGTGCAAACGGGTTTCTCGGTGTCAACCCGTTGTAATGGGCTTTCGCCACAATTGTTTTCAGCTACATGCAGTTTGACCATACACTGACGTTATGAAGCCCCGCATCAGTGGAAAGATAGATCTCGTACTCCTTGATGAAGTCAGGGGTAAGCTCAAGCATGGAAATGTCACTCCGCCTGTAGCATTTCTTTATGAATGCCGCCAGATGGTTTCTTGCCCTTACCCGCACCCGATACGAGCCTTCCGCCCGGTCTATACCGATACGCTTCCTGAAACTCTCGTTGTCCTTATCGAACGCACCGAGAAGTGTTTCGTATTCCGTACCGAGCCCCTGAAAGGCATTGCGTACCATTAGCCGTAACGAACGCTTCCCTGTCTGAAAGACGCTGATAATGCTTGATGATTTGGGCCTTAATGTTGTCCAGGGCGAGATTAATGTCCCGCGCTTCCCTGCTCTTTCCTTTTGCCCGGTTGCCCTTGGCGTTCCAAAGCTCTTTGGCAATGGTCTGCTTGCAACTGAATTGGGCTACGGAACCGTTGATTGTCACCCGTCCCATAATCGGAACAAGACCGTTTTTCTCCTTACTGCCGTTCACGTAAAACAGCACTTTGAATGTACTTCGCATAATCCTATTTGTTTTTGTTACAAAATTAGTTATCAGCAAGTTATACATTGCTACGCAAAATGAGGCAGGTAGTAGAAACAATCTCCGACTCTCAATTAATTAACCTGATTACCGGGTAATGATTTGGCAACCGTTCGCCCTCGTTACCTTTCGTTTCTCTGCACTTTGGCATTGGAGAGGTCTTCATCGGTTTTCCTCATAAGTCATTGAATGCCAATTACAATATCTTCATTTATTCGTTTCTAATTGATTTTTCCAGAAATATTCCATATTCTTTTGACTTAATGCAAAACATGATGAATATATATAGTTCACTCAATCCTTAAAATAAACCGATTGAAAACAGAACAGTTTCCCCTATAATCAAAGGTAAATCAAATCCTTGTTGTCACGGGTGTTCCGGCTTCGCTTTCCATAAGTATTTTCCTTGCGACTGGCGTCGTGGAAAATACTTATGGAAACAAACACCCGGACAACGGATTTGATTTGATGGAAGATTATAGGGGCTAACTGTGACCGATGTGACGCATGGACGTTGCATATTATACATATAAATACATGATGTGACAAGAAGCCTCTTTCTTTGCCAGAACCCCAACCATCCCCAGGGCATTTCAAGTTCCCCGACCTGCCTGCTTTCGAAATATCCGTATCTCATGAAAAAACAGGGGCTTCAGTTCCCTCTGTTCTGCATGGTTTTCGTCTTATTGTATATACTCTTTACCTTTGCCATGTCCGCTTTGTCTTTTTCTCCGGTTCCGCTTTATTTACCGTCGGGCAAGCTCTTGTCTTGCCCGGATTGCAATGGGAGGCAAACCTCCGTCATATGGCAGCTGACATCTGATGAAATTTGATGCCATCTGAGGACAAAGATTTGGAACGGAGCGGTCCCCCTTCATATTTTTGTTCCGAACCAAATGAATACGCTTATGGAAATCGTCACTATCGAAGCGCGTGTCTTTGAAAGGATGCTGAAAAGTCTGGAGGATGCGGCACAAATTACGGATGACCTCTGTGAAAAGCACCGTGAAAAGAGAATGGGGGAATGGATAGACAACCAGGAGGCCTGTATCCTGCTTGATGTAACTCCCCGGACCTTGCAGACCCTCCGAGACAACGGTACGCTGGCATACAGCCGGATCTGTCACAAAATCTACTACAGGCCGGAAGATATACAAGGCATACTTCCCGTAGTCCAAAGGAGAAAGGAGGCGCAGGCATGAATGAGCTGCTGACCGGGGAGGACAGGGACGTCCTCTCTTTTTTCCAAAGGATTGACCGCATGGTGGAAAAAATCGGGAGTCTGTCCCGGAATTGCCGTCCGGTATTGAACGGAGAACGTTTCCTGACCGACAGTGAACTCTCCGTAATGCTGAAAATCAGCCGCAGAACCCTCCAAGAATACCGTAACGAAGGCAAGCTGCCCTATATCCGGCTCGGAGGCAAGGTGCTGTACAGGGAAAGTGACATCGAAAGGATGCTGCAGGACGGGTATAGAAAAGCCGGGCGGTTGTCATAGGAAACTGCTGTAAGACAATGGGGAGGAAGTCCGGACTTCCTCCCCATTGTCTTGTATATGCCGTACATTACGGCTATGAATCCGTACCGTCCTTTTGCCTTCCACATTCCTTCTTCCATCCGCTGTACTGTCCGCACCGGTAGACCCTGGACGGCATGTTGTCCTCCGGCAGGGAATACCGGTTCTTCGTCTTTTCCGACAGTATCCCGAAATCTTTCCGGACCTTTTGGTTGGTTATCTCCGCATATATCTGTGTGGTGCGGATGTTGGAGTGCCCCATCATCCTGCTGATGGTCTCAATGGGAACCCCGTTGGAAAGACAGATTTCGGTCGCATAGGTATGCCGGGCCATATAGTAGGTCAGATGGCAGTCCAGCCCGCAGATATCCCCGATTATTTTCAGGCTCCTGCACAAGCTGGAAGTGGCCGGCACATAAAACAGTCTGCCGTCCGTACCCTCCCCCTTGTACTTCTCCATGATTTTCAGCGGAATATCCAGCAATTTGATACGGCATTCCACTTTTGTCTTCAGACGATGGATGTATATCCATTTTGAACCGTTCTCATCCGTAACGATGTGGCTCTCGGACAGTTCGGCCATCTCCGCCCTTCCCAGGCCTGTGAAAGCCGAAAAGACAAAAAGATCCCTCGTGTGGCACAACCGGTAGGTGGGCAGGTTGGCGGCCATCAGTTTCGCAAGCTGTTCGCCCGTCAGATGCCTGTGAAGTTTCGGGGGAGTCTCCAGTTTGTAACCCGTAAACGGATAACGTCCCAGTATCCTGCGCTTGACGGCAAGCCGGACTATCTTGCACAGCAGGATCAGATAGTCGTTCAAAGACACGGTTTTCAGCCTCCGCACCGTGGAAAGATAAAAATGGAAATTCTCGATGAACCGCATGTCAACCGACCGCAATGCCATATCCTCCGCACCGTACTTGTATTGCAGGAAGTCATATAAGTGCCTGCGGCCCGTCAGATACCGCACATAGGTATGGCGCGTGCGGTCTACACCCACACGTTTTGCATACTCCCCGTTATGCTCGTCAAAAAGAGCGAGCAGTGTCTCCTTCGGCCGGGTCTTTCCCGTCACGGCGTTCTTTATCAGTTCGGCCGAGACATATCCGGTCGAATCCACATTCTTTTTGTAGGCGGCCTTCGCCTTTTCCTCCAGCTCCTCCAGTTTCCGGTTGAGTTTCCTCAACTCCGCCGTCATTTCAGAATCCTTCCCATGAACGGCCGCACGTCCCTTGCCAGCATCCCAATATTCAGGTGGCACTTCCTCTCCGGTAGAATACTGGCTCACTTTACCGTCAAGGGTGATGCGTCCCATTACCGGACACTTCCCTGTCTTTTTGATTTTTTGCCTGTTGATATAGAACAGCAGACGAAAGGTGCTTCTCATGCCTTGACCTCCTTCCCCCTGTTTAACCCGGTATTTTTCTCTTTTCTCCGCTGTTCCCTCAAGCCCATGTCTTTCAAGATGGTGGATGGCGGCAGGTCAATGCCCGACAAAGTGTATTTACCCGTGATTTCATGGCTCAAGGCCGTCACGTCACGGTCCACTTTCTCATTGGTCACTTTCGCATAGCGTTGCGTGGTACTGATGTTCCTGTGCCCCATGGCCTTGCTGACCGTCTCGATGGGCACTCCCTGCGAGAGGCAGATCTGGGAAGCAAAACTGTGCCTGGCCATATGGAAGGACAAATTACGGTCGATGCCGCACTGTACGGCCATCTTTTTCAGGTGGATGTTCATGCTTTCCTTGGTCAGCATGGGGAACAGTTTCCCCTCCGGTGCCATCCCCCTGTATTTTTCCATGATTTTTACAGCAATGTCAAGCAGGCGCACATTTTCCGGAGTGCCCGTCTTCTGGCGCCTGGTTTCTATCCAGAGGTTCCCCTCGTAGTCCCGTACCACATTTTTTTCAGTCAGGTTCCGCATGTCGCAGTAACAAATGCCGGTGAAGACGGAAAAAAGGAACATGTCCCTGGTAAAGTTACGGTTGGGAGTGTCGAATGTGGTGCCCATCAGTTTGTCCAGTTCCTCACGGGTCAGGTACATCTGTTTCTGTCCCGGCTTCATGGGGGAAAAGTCCTTGAACGGGCTGAAAGGCACGACAGCCCGGTTCACGGCAATCTGTGCGATATGCTTCAGCCGCTGGACATGCCCGATGGAGGTCCCGGTCTGGAACTTCCTGTCAATGCGGAGATACAGTTCGAATGCCTCTATGAATGATTCGTCCAGTGCCTTGAAAGGAATGTCCGACACCTTGTATCTCTCCTTGAGGAATCCCTCCACTAAGCGGTATGTGTTTTTATACAGATAAAGGGTGTTCGGGGCGCAGTTCACCCCGACACGCAGGGCATACTCCTCATTGTTTTCGCGGAACAGTCCCATCAGTGTCACCTGCTTTTCGGCCATTCCCTGAAAAGCGTCACGTATCTGTGCGGCGGTAATGTCATCACTGATCTCCGCCAGTTCGTTGTATCTCCTTTGCAGAAGGAGCAGCATCCTGTCTATCTCCCTGTTGGTGGTGACAGCCATCCGGCTCTTTCCGGTGCACCTTTGCGAAGTGGCATTCCACAGTTTCGGGTCCACCTTTATCTTACACCCGAACTGTGTGACGGAATTAACCGTTCCCTTTACCATGATTCTTCCCATCAGCGGACAAAGCCCGTCTTTTCCCTGCCCGTTTCGTTTGAGGTAGAGCAGCACCTTGATTTCTGTTTTCATCCTTTTCCTTGTTTAAATTGCAATATTATAAATTGTTACAAGGATTCCAGACATGAAAAAACAAGCAAAACAGTGCAAAAGAATCCGACCGGTGGCTTTTCCCTTGCATGAATGAAGGGAAAACTTTAATATTGCATACGGTCGGGAAGGAAAATCCATGGTTTTCACCAATTTACCCGGTTGGAAACAGGTAACGACTTGGTAGCTGAACCGTCGCAATATTCTTCCGATTTCGGTCATTCCTTCAAAATGAAAATCAATGAAATATCACTATATTTCAACGGATTACGTTTTCATCTCAGTATTCTTCCTAAAAGT